>ENA-UEQB01000003-UEQB01000003.1-human-gut-metagenome-genome-assembly--contig:-NODE-3-length-226894-cov-14.264213_pt1 | contig 226894 bp, 202 predicted proteins | sample MGYA00242901_ERZ507918 | MGnify/ENA primary metagenome ERZ507918 (study PRJEB26167, sample SAMN06115405) | human gut metagenome | host: Homo sapiens | place: China:Sichuan | collected 2016-04-06... | reverse complement strand
GAAGAGCCGGGGCACAATGTAGCTCAAAAAAGTGGTTTAAACCGTGCGATATTGGATCAAGCTTGGGGGAAATTTTTTCAACGACTGCAGTGGAAGTGTGAACAAAGGGGTGGAATCGTCATCAAAGTTGCGCCTCAGTACACTTCACGGACTTGTCCGATATGTGGGCATGAGTCAAAAGAGAACCGAAAGAGCCAAGCAAGTTTTAAGTGTGTGGCTTGCGGTTATCAGGACAATGCTGACATAGTGGGAGCAAGAAATATAAAGGTGCGCGAGCAGCGCATGTCGGCCTGTGGGGAGCTCGGCGAGGTAGGCCGAACTCAAGTGAATCGGCGGATGGAGGCAATCCATTGCGCGGATCAGCAGCAGGAACCCATCGAAGTGATCATCGGCGAGAGCCGATGACACAGTAGGGAATCCTCGCCGTTCACGGCGGGGAGGATGTCAATGGAAGTATCGTAAGCTTCAAACGTTGGTGATGACCGACTTCGTGAAGTTGGCTCCGATCGTTGAAAAGGCCTACCATGAATTTGAAGCCCAAACGGCTCAAAAGCAAAAGGCTTTCGAAGATCAATACTTGAAGACCTACAAGAAAGATGCCAAGAAGGCTGACAAGATGCTCAATGAATTTAACCTGAGCGTCATGGCCAGCGCCGAAAAATTGGCTGAAGATTTGACGAACCAAATCTTCACGATCCGTACGGCTGACATCCAAAAGGCTAACTTCTTTGCTAACTGCAGCAAGAAAGACTAATCAAGACTTAGTTTTTCATTGAGTAAGCCCGACCGCCTGCAAAGAACAGCAGGCGGTCTTTTTTAGCAAGAAAAAGTCCTTTAAAATCAAACGAAATATTTTCTGCTTCACTGACAAAATGGCTCCTCGTTTTTATATTGATACCGATTTGAGTGCTCAAAAGACTTTGGTTTTGCCTGAAAAAGCCGCTCATCATGCCGGCCGAGTCCTGAGAATGCGCGAGGGCGACAGCGCTGTTTTGTTTGACGGCAAAGGCAATGAAGCAGAAGTGATCATGCATTTTTCAGCTGCTCAGACAGAAGCTGAAATTATCAGTGTTAGGAAAAATCCCACGGAAAGTCCGCTCAAAAGTACCTTGATCCAATCTCTCGTTTCTCAAGAAAAACTCGATTGGATATTGGAAAAAGCCACCGAACTGGGTGTTACAAAAATTGTGATTGTGCCCGCCGAGCGAAGCGTCACAAAACTCGATGCCAAACGTCTTCAAAAGCGACTGATTCAATGGAAGGGCACCGTTTTGAGTGCTTGTGAACAGTGTGGCCGCGCCGTTTTGCCCGAAATTCTTTATTACGAAGATCTGCAAAAAGCCCTTTTGGACAATAAAAGCGACACCAATATTGTCTTAGCCCCTGCAGCTGCCAAAGGTTTTTCACTGAATAAGACAGAAAGCATCACGTTTGCCGTGGGTCCGGAGGGCGGCTTTAGTGCTGAGGAAATTGAGCTTGCGACACAATTGGGCTATGAAAGCCGCTTATTGGGTCCGAGAGTGCTCAGAACAGAGACTGCGGGACTAGCGGCGCTTGCCGTCGCACAATGCTTGTCTGGAGACTTTCGTTAGAAAAAGATTCCTGCCAGGCCCAGGAAAATTAAAAAGCCGCCGCTATCGGTAATAAAGGTCAGAAGAACGGAACTTCCCATTGCGGGGTCCTTATCAAATTTTTTCAAAGTCAGCGGAACAATTAAGCCAACAAGTGCTCCCACAATGATATTGAGCATCATGGCAAGGAACATCACAAGACCCAACTTCATGCCGAAGTCAGAGTCATAGTACAAAAGCCAGGCGCCCAAACCCGCTACCGCTCCCCAAAGCAAGCCATTGATGATGGCTACGCACAATTCTTTTTTGAAAAGATCAATCGTATTGCTGTCGGTGACCTGCCCCATCGCAATTGAGCGAACCAGAAGCGTTAAAGTCTGATTGCCCGTGTTGCCTGCAATATTGGCAGCAATCGGCAGCAAAGCCGCCAAGGCCACAACTCGGGAAATCGTTCCCTCAAAGCAGCTGATCACGCGTGAGGCAACAAACGCTGTGCAGAGATTGACTCCGAGCCAAATCCAGCGGCTCTTAGCAGCTTCCCAGACACTGCCGAACAAGTCCTGTTCATCACTCAAACCGACCGCTGCGTAAGCATCTTCATCGCTGCTTTCACGAATCACGTCCATGACTTCGTCAACGGTAAGTCGCCCCACAAGGCGCCCTGTTTCATCGACCACCGGTGCACTCACCAAGTCATAGCGTTCGAACGCCTGTGCCGCATCAGTAGCGTCGTCCAGGGGATTCAAAGTCAGGACATCACCCTTCATTAACTCTCTGACGCTTCTTTCGGGGTCACTGATCAAAATCTTGGAAACTGGCAACGCTCCCTTTAATTTTTGATTGCGATCGACCACGAAAATCATGTCGGTGAGTTCAGGTAACTCATCAAATCCGCGCAAATAGCGGAAAACCGCTTCAAGAGAGGACTCTTCGCGTACCGACACAATCTCAAAGTCCATGCGAGCACCCACACTTTCTTCCGGGTAGCTCATGGCGGCACGCAACTGTGCGCGCTCTTTGGTTGTCAACCCTTCCTGAACTTCAGCGACCACATCAGGGGGCAAGTCTTCGACCAAGTCAGCGATTTCGTCGGTATCCAACGTTTCCATGGCATCGACGAGTTCTTCGCGATCCATGGCGTCAATCAAAGTCTCACGAACACCGTCGTTAACTTCAACCAACACATCACCGTCTTGGTTATTGCGGACTAAGTCCCAGACCAACAGACGATCGTCAGTAGGAAGGGCTTCAAGAATGTAGGCAATATCGGCCGGATGTAAGGGGGCCAATATTTTTGCGATTTCGGCTTTAATCTGAACGTTGAAGCTATCCCGAATTTCAGCTTCCTGTTCATCGGTGAGCGCACCGCTTGCACTGATTCGGTGGCGCTGATCTTCAGCTTTTTCTATGCATTGCTGAATGCGAGCGAGGGCACGGCTAGCGAGTTCGGGCTCACGAGCCGAGGCAGCCGTCAGAGCGGCTTCGGTTGACTGAGCAACCTTCTTAGGTTCCATGTCTCGAGCCTGTTGCTGCATCGAGGCACTCCGTCATTCATAATGAGTCTCGCTTCAGAATTTGTCTGAAAAATTTAGAAGTGCCTGCATTGTACCACTGTAGACACTTTGAACCATATCGATATTTTCAATTACCTCTCATGCTTGGAAATAAGCGTTTTAGCCAAATTCACCATAGCGGCACTCAGAGACAAAGTACTTATTCAATTCAAATGGCGGAATGTTGAGAAAAAGTTGTTTAGGCGAGTCTTATTGAGTTGGATTTTGTTGCGCTAAAACCACAAAAAATTTTGGGTTTTAAAGAACATCTATTTGATTCTATTTCATCTTTTTATGGTTATGGAAAACCCTTATTGCCCCCCCCAGACCTGCAATATTCTGACGGACAAAGGCTGATTTGGTTTGGCCCTCTTTATCTTTCTTTCGGAGTTAAGAATGAATAAAACTTTTAAGGTGGTTTTCAGCAAAACTCGTAATGCTTTGATGGTTGTTAATGAGGCAACATCTTGTGTTCAAGCTAAAGGAACAAAAACGGTCATCGCTACGGCAGTTGCAGCAACTATCGCAACGATTGCTAATGGTGCTTTGGCAGCGGAATCTACTCCTGCTAGGAATGCTGGCGCTTTTATTAACGGTACTGAATATACAATTTCAGAAAATAATGACAAAGTTACAATCAAAGAAGTTGATGGTACTCTGGTTGTAGACGCTAAAGAACATGAAAGTACTGGTTATGGTGCCATTACGAATTTATCAGGCAAGACAATTGGCCAAGTCAACATTTCCGGCGGTACTTTCGAGGCAAATAGCGCTAGAAAGGGCGGTGCAGCAACCATTTACCAAAATGGTAGAGAAGGAAGTCTTTCCAACTTATCTCATTTACTTGACGGAGTAACATTCTCTGGCAATTCTGCAACTGATGCTGGCGGAGCTATCGCTCATCTGAGTAATAACTTTTCTTTAGATGGTTCGACCACGTACGAAAAAGTTAACTTCTCTAATAATACGGCTACAAATAAAGGTGGTGCGATTTACGCTGAAAACACAGCCATTAATATCAAAGGTTCCACTTTCTCGGGAAATAAAACTACAGCAAATTCTGCCAAAACCGGCGGCGGTGCCCTTTATCTTACTCAGAACTCTCGTTTAAACGTCGAGGGATCAACTTTTGAAGGCAATACTGCAGCATTGTACGGTGGTGCAATCTATGCAGAATCCTTCGGTCATAACACCATCAAAGACTCTACATTTACGTCTAACTCCGCCAGTCGCGGCGGCGCTATTGCTTTCTGGAGCGACGGAAAGACTGGAGAACAGTCCTTTACGGTAGAGGGTTCAACCTTTAGTGACAACACTGCTGAAGCTAAAGGCGGAGCTATCGCTTGGCTTGCCATGGATAACACTGACAAGAACCAGGTTCTGACTGTTACCGATACTGACTTTTATAACAATACCGGTACTCAAGGCGGTGCTATTTTTGCCGATGATGATTTTGTTGTAAATGGCGGTCAATATCAAGGGAACAAAGCAATCGCCGGTAACAAAGGTAATGATGGCAATGGCGGTGCAATTTATGCTGAAGCAACATCTACAAATTCTGCAAACTTCAGCATCACTGGTGCAACCTTCACAGAAAACCAGGCTGCTAAGAACGGTGGTGCAGTTTTCGCTTGGGCAGATAACAAACAGGTTCAGGATAACTCTATTACCAATAGCAAATTTACCGGTAATACAGCAAAGAAAAAAGGTGGAGCTATAGCTTGGCTGAATCTGGAAGAAATTACTGATAGCAATGTCCATAAAGTCACTGTTGATGCTTCAGAATTTACGAGTAATCAGGCTGAAAAAGGCGGAGCCGTCTTCACAGAATCCGAAATGACAGTCAAAAACTCTCAGTTCTCTTCAAATAGTGCTACTGGCGAAGGGGCTGATGTCGGCAATGGTGGTGCAATCTATGCATGGAGATCTTCCGATCTGACAGTAACGGGCTCTACGTTCCAAGTGAACTCCGCTTTAGGAACCGGACATCCAGCGTCCGGCCACGGTGGAGCTGTTATGGCCTGGTCTGATAACAACTTTGATCAAAACCATACAATTTCCAATTCGCAGTTTATAAATAACAAAGCTGCTAACAAGGGCGGCGCCATTGCTTGGTTAGCTTACGAACCAATTCACGATACAGATACATACTCACACACCATGACAGTTGAAGATTCGACTTTTATTGGTAATGAGGCTACATCTGGCGGTGCTATTGTTTCGGAAAATGTACTCAATCTCAAAGGCGAGAATGCCTTTACTGGTAATAAAGCTACTGAGCAAGGGGGTGCTCTTTACGTATTCAACACCGGCACAGTGAACATTGAAGGCTCTGCTACGTTCTCCAACAACACGGCAGGGGAAAGTCTTAATGACATTCACAACGATGGCACAGTCAATGTTCTCGGCTCTTTAACGCTTGACGGAGGCATTACGGGTTCTGGTACCACGAACTTTGGTGCCGAATCCGATTTAACCGTTCGTGTCGGCTTTGATCAAGATGAGTCGACCCTCATTTCCAACAACGTTACGATTGCTGACGGCGCTTCTTTAGGTTTTGTTTTCGCCCCTGGTTATATTGGCAAATACGACTTGTTTACCGGACAGGTAGAAGGACAATTTGACCTTGACAAAGAAAACGCAGTCTATAACGTGACTCAAAACAAGGATGGAACGTATCAATTCGAAAGCAAATCTGCCGAAGAAATCAGTACATCTACTGGCGCCGATAGAAACCAATCCCGTGCGATTCGCGCAATTATGACTGCCTATTCCGGCGACAATGCTGTCTTTGATACCATCGCCGAAAATGTTGCGTTAGGTATTCAATCCAGCAATGCTTCCGAACGTCAAGCTGCACTGGATGCCGTCTCCGCCTTGTCTCCCGAAGCAGCACCTATGGTAGTACAAACAGAAACTGATACAGCCACTCAAGTGTACTCAGCTGTTGATTCTCGCTTGAGTGCTACCAAGAATCTGGAACCGAAGTCCCATCTTTGGGTCCAAGGTTTGGTTGACAAGGGTGAATACGATGACAACGGCTTAGCTCGTGGTTATGACAGCGATAGTAACGGTATTGCATTTGGTATGGATTCTGCTGTCACGAATGCCGTGAGAATTGGTGTTGGTTTTGCTTATACCGATACGGAAATTGACGGCTTCTTACGTGACACAGACGTTGAATCCAAGACTGCGTTCGCCTACGCTCAATACAGACCGTCCAACTGGTACATTAATGGCATTCTTTCTTATGGTTGGTCCAGCTACGACGAAACCAAGCAAATTCTGGGCACAAATGTTGACGCTGACTATGATGTTGAAACCATCGGCTTGCAAACCATGACGGGTTATGACATGGAATTTGCTACCGTAAACGTCACTCCTGAAGTTGGCTTACGTTACTTCCGCATCACCCAAGACAGTTACACCGATGATGCCGGCAATAAGGTTGGCAGCGAAGATGAAGACGTATTAACTGCAGTAGTCGGTGCTAAAGTTAGTAAGGCTTGGGAAGTGTCTCCGTCTGTGGTTATTAGACCTCAAGCTCGTGTGGCTATGACCTATGATTTGATTGATGCCGACAACCAATCTTCTATCGTTCTGGCTAACGGTGCGACCTACCACGTTGTAGGAGAAACGATGGATCGCTTTGGTGCTGAAGTCGATATCGGTGTAACTGCTGACGTCACGGATAACTTTGAATTTGCTTTGACTTATTCCGGTAATTTCCGCAGTGACTTCACTAACCACGCCGGTATGATCAACGCTAAGTACAAGTTCTAACCTCCGTAAGTTACAACTTAGTATTAACAAACTTTAAACTCTCTTGGGGGTGTTAAAAAAGTCTAGCTCTTAGACTTGACTAACACCCTCCTTTTATTTGAGATATCTAAGAATCCTTAACTTCTTCATTTGGTTGAAGTTTTCTTTTCGTATTTTTACGCTTAGCCAATCTTTTAGCAGACAATTTTTAAATACTGTATAAGCCCAGTCATCCGATAACGCTGTTTATTACAATTCTGCTTTAATCTCAAAAACGTGCAAAAACGCACTTTCAATAATCTAAATTTCGTGCAAATTACCTATTTTGATAATCGCAATTTCGTGTTGGAAGAGAAACCTCAAAGATGATACGGCTTAACTCCTTAAGGTGCTAAACGAATTAGGGAAAGTTACATCGTTGAAGAACAAGACTTAATTGCGACTCCGCCATCGAGCGAAGGACAAAAATCTGTCAGTACCTTAAAACTCAAGTCCTCATAGAGAGCAATGCCGTCTTTTAACGTATTAAGAACACAAATATCTCCGGCAATCCCGCAAATATCAATGCGCTCAATTTCAAACTGACTGAGTATTGTCTTTAATCGCAACGCTGAGTCTGTATTTTGGAAAACAGAGTATTCCTCCTTGTCTCTCAAATTGCCTTTGTACAAAACTTCTAATTGACCTTCTGTCTGATTTAATGCTTGAAACAGGTTAGGATATATGGCTGCCCCTACCGTATTTTGTACACAGTGCATGGGCCACGGTCCACCGTTTTCTTTAAAGGAGCAATGGTCATACGGATGCCAGTCAGCCGTCAGCACCTTAAGTTTGTACTCGTGCGCTTTTTCTCGGACATAATCAGCCAAAGCATCCATCTTAGGTGCTGCTTGCGGAACCGGTAATGTGCCGGAAATGAAATCTATCTGAGGATCCACAATTAAGAGCATCTTGTTCATAAGAGCATCCCCTATAATTCCGCCCCAAAGCAAAAGCCTTGAGGCGGATGATCGTTTAGATGTTATTACTGCTATTTAACAATTTTCACGGTATCAAATGCAGCAATGGGCTCACCGTCAACCCTCGTAAAGAGGAAGAGTTCTGTCTTCACGTCTTTAAAGGTCGTGGCAACCGCACCCTTAACCGGGAACGTAATCACAGCGTCCTTTAATCCGTCTCCGTCAACATCTTTGAAGACAACTTTCACAGGTTTGGCACGATGACGATTTAATTCATCCTCACCGTCAGACCAGGCTGAACCGAATTCCGTTACGGATTGGTCAAGCTTTGTCGCGTCGAAGTCTTTCTGAGAAAGCAAAACCACATCGACCGTGCCCTTTTCGTCTGACAAGCTTAACTTGTCAGCCATGATCACGATGTCTTGCTGATTGGCTTTCATCAAAATCTTGGAAGCTGCTCCCAATGCTTCGTTGTAATTGAGAACATTGAAGTTGTGCATAAATTCAACGGCACGATCTTTATCCACTGCCGCCAAGGATTTTGCACGAGCTTCAACTGCTCCTAATTCCTCGGCCTTACGCTCTTCATAGTCTTCAATGGAATCCAAGACATCATCACGCAGGTCAGGCATCCAATCGAGGAACTGTTGCGCTAACACAAACGTAAAGACGTTCTTATCCAAGCTAAAACTCATCTGGTCAGCGGTTGCATGAAATTGTGCGCGAGTACCGACTGCCGGCGTCATAAACGATTGCGCCTGAGCAGGTTTGGCTAACGGGAAAGCCGGCACAAAAGGCGTTTCATACGGCCGTGCGTTACTTCTCCAAGTGACCGTTAAAAGCGGATCCTTTGTGAGCTTAAAGACGACACTGTCGTGCGTATCGATGTTGCCGATATCGCGAAGATCATAGAGGTGCCAGCCGGTCACAGAGCGATCCACTTGATCGGACTGTGCGCGCATGATTTTCTGAACATCCCAAGGCGTCACTTTTTCCTTGGGCACGATGGACTGAGGAATGGCATTGTGATCCTCAATCATTTCACCGGTCATGATCTTCATGAAGGTCTGCACGCGCTGCTTATTCCAGTCGGCTGCGCGGCGGCGATCGGGCTGATACGCTTCACGGAAATTAAAGTCTGAGTAGTCTCCTGCTTTAGCAGGCTTATAGGTACCGATCTTAATAGCGTGCTCGACCAAGTCAGGCGAGGCAATGACATTTTCCTTGTCATTGAGATCAACATTGGTCAGCGAATACGAGTTCGCCAAGAACGCCACCTCGTTATCTTTCACCTTGCGGGCTAAATAGCGATGGCCCCTTAAAATAGCCATTTGCCAGGCTTCGTTATGGTCGGCAAACGTATAGGTACGGCCTTCATGGGTGTAGCCGTACTTTTCAACCAATTCAATCGCAATTTGCACGGCTTCTCGGGCAGTGTGTGCTCTTTCAGCCGTAATTCTGCGAATGCCGTAACCCACACCGCCGTTTTTCACTTTCTCGTCTTTTTCAACCGTATCACCGCAATTATTAGAGGTAATCAAAACGCCGGCTTCATTAAAGAAACCGTCAGAAAAACTATAGCCCTCGGGTGCTAAAGTCTGTGTCCACCAATAGCCCAAGGTTTTGCTCACTTGAGGAATCTTGGCTGCGGTCGGTTCATACTCAATCAACTCCCCTTTTTTGTGTGTAGCCGCCGGTACCCAATATTGGCTCATCAGAATACGGCGGTCATTATCTTCGTTGTGACCAACAAGGATTTCTCCTGTTGAAGAAGCATCTTTGCCAACAATAACAGTAAAGCAAGCTTGAGCAGACATAGCGGTTCCTAACATGACTGCTGCCACGGAGGCAGCCAAAAGTGTTTTGCGAATCAGCATATTGAAACTCCTCGAAGTATTTGAGTAAATGCCCAAAGCCAGTGTAGGCGCTTCGAGGAGTATTTAGTGGAAAATCTTTAAAGGACTTTCCCGTATTGACCTTAGCTTTGAGAGTCAGTTCCTGACTGTTGATCAGCCTGCTCAACTTCAGAGGCTGAAGTCTCTTCTTCAGCTTCTTCATCGTCAAGTGCCTCTTCATCGGTCTCATCGAGCACTTCTTTGAGACGCGCCTCCAGAAGCACGTCGACATAGTCGACCCCAAAAATGTCCAAAAGAATCTTTTGACCGCGAGGCAGCTCTGGCAATCCCGGCATTCTCTGCATAAAGGGCAGCCCTTCAATGCGAATGAGTTCGCCTTTAACGACGACAGCCTCTATGGTTTTGAGCCCTTCCTGCTCAATCCAACGCAAGCTCCAATAGCGCTCCATCTTTCGCTGGAATTCCGAATAGGCCCCATAGGTCAGAGTGAAGTTGGAGACAATCGTAAAGAGATCCGTATCACTGGGACGGTAACTGGGCGTTCGATCAAGCACCGCACTGATAAGCTGCCGTTGGTTGACCAAATCCACGTAACGCCTCAAAGGAGAGGTGCACCAAGCGTATTGCGGCACTCCCATTCCGTCGTGAGGCCCGGGCGTTGTGCTCATTTTGACTCGCCCCATGCTCTGAGAGCGGTAAATGCCCGCAACATTCATTTCCTCAAGCCAGCCGCCCCAGACCGTATTGGCAAAAATCATCAATTCGCCGACAGCCAAATCCAAGGGTGAGCCCCGACGGCGTGATTTCAGGTGAATGATTGCGTCTTCTCCCTCACCTTCCAGATCAAAACTCCATTCAACTCGGCCTAAGTTTTCAGGTTTGCCGCGTACAGCTTCGCGATCAGCCAGACACTTTTTAGCAAACTTCCAAAGCCAGGTAATTTCTTCGGCAAAGGGGTGATTGACTGAACCGCTCTGTAGTTTTTCCTCAGTAAACTCGTCCTCAATCAAGTCGTAACGAATGTTGGACGCTACTTTAATGCGTTCCAAATGCGTTTCCGAGGCAGACACTTCAAGCGTGTCTTTATCCACTAAGGCATAAAGCGAGAGACAGGGAACGGCACGGCCTTCATCGAGCGAAAAACCTTTAATCCAGCTCTCGGGCAGCATGGTCGTTTTAATGCCGGGCGCGTAAACAGTCGAGAGCCTGGATCGAGCGACACGGTCAATATCACTGTCTCTTTCTATACCAAGGCTCGGAGCTGCAATATGGATGCCGATTCGCAGGAGCTTCTCATCAACGTGCTCAACGCTTGTTGCATCATCAATCTCGGTTGTAGAGGAATCATCAATAGAGAACGCTTTGACATTAGCAATCGGCAAGTCGTTCCAATTGCTCTCGGCAGGAAGACTTAAGTCGGAAGCAAAGCCTTTACCCTTAGGAAAATATTGAGCATAAAAACTGTCGATGTGCCAGCGATAGGCCGAAGAAATCGCGCCTAGCGACAAAAGCAAACGCAATGGCGTTTGACGTGACTCGCTGGCCGCGTCTGACAAAGCTTTCCAGATATTGCTGTTTTTATCAGGTGAAACCAGTAAATTAATCGCTTGAGAGGCAATTTCTTTAGGTGCGCTATGTTCATCAACCATCTGACGAACCCAAGCTTTTTTCTGCTCTTCAGCCAAACGTTTTTTTTCAAGCGCAGCAAGCGCAACTTTGAGAATTTCTTCGGAAGCCTTCCGATAATTGCCTCGGCCTTTTCTGTGAAAATAAACCGGATTGCCGTGCAAAGCCAATAGCGTCGCAATGCGCTCAACAACACCAGCCCCTTCACCGAAATACTCACGAGCCAATGCTTCAAACTGGAATTCTTCAGCGGGTGCCACTTCCCAGAGAAACTGGGGATCCATTTCAGAGGCCATTTGCTCGGCCTCGCCCATCACTTCAGCAACGGCGGGTGAATTAAACTCAAAAAAGACGTGTCCACCTTTAACCTTTGTTCTGCGTCCTGTTAATAATTCCACCTGATAGGCACTGCCGTTTTGAGACAAAATCGTGCCCACCTTAAAGGTGCCGTCTTCTTCAAAAAAGAGATACATCAAAACGCCCCTTTCAGCGTAGTTTGAATAAACTGAGTAATACCGGTTAAAAACATTTGGACGGCCATTGTAGCCAAAATCAAGCCCATCAGACGCTCAAAGGCCGCTGTTGTTCGCTCGCCGACCAGTTTTTGCACTCTTTCGGCAAAAACTAAAATCACCGCACTGATTGCACAAGTCAAAACCACCACAAGAAGCCACTCAGACATTCTCTCGGGGTCACTGCCGACCAAAAGCAAAATGGTGGCTAGTGTCGAGGGGCCTGCAATAGCAGGCACGGCCAAAGGCACAATAAAGGGCTCACCGCCGGGGGCTTCTCCGAATACACCTTCTTTAGAAGGGAAAACCATCCGAATGGCCATCAGTAAAACAATCAGGCCGCCGCCCATGGAAAGCGCTGCCTGGCTCAAACCCAAAGCATCCAAAAAAGCTTTTCCGCCAAAGGCAAAAATACAAAGAATTACAGCAGCAATAAAACATTCACGGATCACCACCCGCGAGCGCCGATTCTCCTGAACCGACTTCAAGGACGAAATAAAAATCGGAATGTTGCCTAACGGGTCAGCCATTAAAAACATTAAAAGCAAAGCGGAAACAAATGAATGCTCCATTTAAACATTTCCTTTTAAGGCATTTCTGCCAGAAAGCGTTCTATTTCAGGCAGGCATTGTTCAAAATGATCGATTTCATGCGTATTGCCCGGCAAAAGAATTTTGCGGCAAGCTGAATATTTACTCTCGGCCTTATGCCAATCCAAAACTTCATCGTGAGTCGACAAAAAGACGAGGTAGCGCTCAGGATGAATCGTCTCACAATTCATCAATCTGGCTTCATCGGCAAATTCAGGCTTCACTTCAATGAAGCGGTTTGTGTTATGGATGGGCTGCACACCCAAATAATCATTAATAACACTCCAGGGCTCAGTCGCGGGATTCAAAAGAATTGCGCGGCACCCCACTTTCTCTGCCAGCCACGTGGCATAAAAGCCTCCGAGGCTTGAACCCACCAGACAGAGCTCTTCGGGTGCAATCCCTTTTATTGCTTCTGTGATGATGGTCTGCACAGCAGCGGGGCCGGTATTAAGGTCCGGCGCCAAATACTGCAACCGCTTCGAGAAGGCTTCACGCATAATTTGCCCTTTTTTACTCATGGGAGTTGAGCGGAACCCGTGCAGATACATTAAAACCATCTCAAGAGCCTTTCTTTAAAAGAGACAAAATTTTCTCATGAATCCCGCCAAAACCGCCGTTACTCATCACCAGGATGTAGTCACCCTTTTGGGCAAGAGCAGCGGCCGCTTTTGCGGTCTCTTCAATCGAGTGCAGTACATGGAGCTTTTCACCCAAAGGTGCCAAGGCAGCCCCAACATCCCAACCCAATTTGGGATCTGCGTAACAGACGACCGCATCGGCTTCACTGAGGCTTGCGGGCAGACGATCTTTCATTGTCCCCATTTTCATGGTATTGCTTCTGGGCTCCAAAACCGCAACAATGCGGCTCTCTGCACTCAATTTGCCCTTAAGAGCAGCGATTGTTTCATGAATGGCTGTCGGATGATGGGCAAAATCATCAATAACGGTTACCCCACTCTCCATACCTTTGACTTCCATTCGGCGCTTGACGCCTTTGAAGTCCGTTAAAGCATCAAGAGCCTCACGAGGGTCAATACCGATATGAACCGCTGCGGCAACTGCAGCGCTTGCATTTAAAAGATTATGGTACCCGGGTAAGGCGAGCTTGATCTCTCCGACAGACTTTTCTTTGAAAAAGAGCTCCTGCCCCTCAACGTGCCAGCCGCGGCGATCGTTGAAATACACGCATTCACTGTAAAGTCCCCGATCGAGTACTCTTTGCAAAGCGTCACTTTCGCCGTTGACGATCACTTGCGCATTTTGAGCCATGGTCCGGACCAAATGATGAAATTGGGTTTCGATCGCATGCAAATCCGGGAAAATATCTGCATGGTCATATTCCAAATTGTTCAGGATAGCGGTCTGCGGACGATAGTGAATAAATTTGGAACGTTTATCAAAGAAACACGTATCGTACTCATCGGCTTCGATCACAAAATACCGAGTCCCTGTCAGTCGGGCTGAATGACCGAAATTAGCCGGCACGCCACCGATTAAAAAGCCGGGGTTTTTGCCGCAGGCTTGCAAAATCCAAGCCAAAATCGAAGTCGTTGTTGTTTTGCCGTGCGTTCCTGCCACGGTCAAAACGTGGTGAGTTCTCAATAGGTTTTCTCCAAGCCACTGGGGGCCTGAGGTATAAGGCAGCTGATCATTGAGAATTTTTTCCAAAAGCCGATTGCCTCTGGATATGGCATTGCCAATGACATATAAGTCAGGATTGAGGGCCGTTTGTTTTTCATCAAAACCCTCTATCAGGTCGATGCCTGACGCAATCAGCTGATCACTCATCGGCGGATAGACGTTTGCGTCGCACCCGGTGACACGGTGCCCGGCAGCCTTAGCCAACTGAGCAATACCTCCCATAAAGGTCCCGCAGATACCCAAAATGTGAATGTGCATAAAAGTAAGCCAAACCTATTGAAAATTAAGGTATTTTAAACAATTCCTCTGAATAGCTCTCAGAAGACTGCCAATATTCTAAGCAGTTTGCCCATATATTCAGCAAAACACAATACGTATTTCTTTATTTGCCGATATCTTTGCTTAACTCCCTGAATTTTCCGGATGATAAAAACACCCCGTCCGAATGGTCGAATACATCAGGACTACCATAAATCCGTGATCGAAAAATCGTTAAAAATTGGAAAATTAGACGAAATTACTAGACATTTAGCGAAAAAAGCATGAAAATGCTGTTTAAATAATGTTTTTATCGAACCTGATTAGCCGGAAAGAATCTTTCCCAAAGGATAAGGGATCGGGTTTACCTATTTTGAAGAGGTCAGTGAAATGGATTTACGCAAACTGAAAACGTTGATCGACTTAGTAGCCGAAAGCGGCATTTCTGAATTAGAAGTGACGGAAGAAAACGATAAGGTGCGTATTGTCAATAAAGTGCAAACCGTGGCAGTTGCTGCCCCTGCAGTTGCAGCCGCTCCTGTGGTTGCAGCAGCCCCTGCTGCTGCGCCTGCCGCAGCCGAAGCCGCTCCTGCTGCAGAACCCGTAGTGGAAGGCAAAACGGTGACCTCTCCTATGGTCGGAACGTTCTACCGTGCCCCGAACCCGGGTGCCGAACCCTTTGTGAAGGTTGGTGACCAGGTCGAAGCAGGTCAGACTTTGGGCATCATCGAAGCAATGAAGCTTCTAAACGAAATTGAAGCAGAAACCTCCGGCACAGTGAAAGAAATCTGTGTTGAAAACGCTCAGCCTGTCGAATTCGGTCAACCCCTCTTTATCATCGGCTAGAGAATATGTTCGGAAAAATCTTGATCGCAAACCGCGGCGAGATCGCTCTGCGTATTCAAAGAGCATGCCGTGAAATGAACATCAAAACGGTTGTGGTTCACTCCACGGCCGACGTTGATGCCAAATATGTTCGTCTGGCTGATGAATCGGTCTGTATCGGACCGGCCCCGTCCGTTGACAGCTACCTCAACATTCCTGCCATTATCAGTGCAGCTGAGGTCACTGACGCAGAAGCCATTCACCCCGGCTACGGCTTTTTATCTGAAAATGCAGACTTCGCCGAACGTGTAGAACGCTCGGGCTTTGCCTTTATCGGCCCTCGCCCCGACTCCATCCGCATCATGGGCGATAAGGTCTCAGCGAAAAAAGCCATGATTGAGGCCGGCGTGCCTGTAGTGCCAGGCTCTGACGGCGCTCTGCCGGATGATCCCGATGAAATTATTCAAATTGCGCGCAAAATCGGCTACCCCGTCATCATTAAAGCAAGCGGCGGTGGCGGCGGCCGCGGTATGCGTGTGGTGCGTACCGAGGCTGCGCTCATTAATGCCGTTTCCATGACCCGTCAGGAGGCTCAGGCCGCTTTCGGCAATCCTACGGTTTACATGGAAAAGTTCCTCGAGAACCCGCGCCATATTGAAATTCAGGTCTTGGCTGATAACTTCCACAATGCTATTTATTTGGGTGAACGTGACTGCTCGATGCAGCGCCGCAACCAAAAGGTGCTCGAAGAAGCGCCCGCTCCCGGCATTCCCCGTAAGCTTGTGGAAAAAGTCGGTGAACGCTGTGTAGAAGCCTGTAAGCGAATCGGTTATCGCGGTGCCGGCACGTTTGAGTTTCTCTATGAAAACGATCAGTTCTATTTCATTGAAATGAACACTCGTATTCAGGTTGAGCACCCAGTGACGGAACTGATCACCGGCGTCGATTTGGTACGTGAACAAATTCGTATTGCCTACGGCGAAAGACTCAATTACAAGCAGCGCGACATTGAAATCCGCGGCCATGCAATTGAATGCCGTATCAATGCCGAAGATCCCTTCACATTCGTACCGAGCCCCGGACGAGTGACGGCCTGGCACACCCCCGGCGGCCCCGGTATCCGGTTTGACAGCCATGTCTACTCCGGCTACTACGTCCCGCCTTACTACGATTCGATGATCGGTAAGCTCATTGCCTATGGCAATGATCGGGAAACGGCCATTGCACGCATGAAGATTGCTTTGTCTGAAATGGTGGTAACGGGCATTAAAACCAATTTACCGTTGCATCGTGAACTGATGATGGATGAAAAATTCCGTCAGGGCGGCGCGAGCATCCATTATCTGGAAGAACGGTTAAAAGATCTTCAAAAACAACGCACGACTCATGAGGATAGCCTCTAAGATGCGCGAAATTACTTTATTGGTCAATGATCGGGCGGCCGAAGTTTTGGGCGATGCTTTGATGGATGCCGGCGCTTTGTCTGTATCCATTGAAGACGCCGATGCGGATACGCCCGACGAACAACCTCTTTACGGCGAACCCGGTTTGGAGCCCACGAAACTTGCGTGGAAGAATTCCTACCTCAAGGTCCTTGTCAATGACGACTTTGACTTTGATCTTGACATGGCCATTGCAGTTAAGGGACTGGGAATCGAAGAACCGAAACTTGTCAAAGACGAACAGGTCGAAGATGCCGACTGGGTCAGAATCACTCAGGCACAGTTTCAACCGGTACGAGTCTCCGATCGCCTCTGGATTGTGCCGACGTGGCACGAGCCGCCTGCCGGTGATACTGCGATTAATATTCGTCTTGATCCAGGCGTTGCATTCGGCACGGGCAGCCATCCGACAACACACCTTTGCCTGCAGTGGCTCGATGCCAATGTGAAAGATGGGCAAAGCGTTCTGGACTATGGCTGCGGTACCGGCATTCTTGCCATTGCAGCTAAGAAAGTCGGTGCGGGCAGCGTTTTAGGCACCGATATTGATCCGCAGGCAGTAGAAGCGGCTGTTGACAATGCCAAATCCAACGATGCACCGGCTACCTTTGTTTTGCCGAAGGACATGCCCGAAGGCACATTTGATATTGTTGTTGCCAACATTCTTTCCAATCCGCTCAAATTGCTGGCACCGGCCCTGCTCGCACGCGTCAAGCCCCAGGGACACCTTGTTTTGTCAGGCGTTCTTGCCCGTCAGGCGCAGGAAGTCATTGACGTCTACAAAGAAAGCGACCCTTCCGTCAAACTTTCCGTATGGAAAGAAAGCGAAGGATGGGTTTGCATTGCGGGACAAAAGAACTGATTTTTCGCTACAGAAGGATGTTGTTTTCAGCCTTATGGTCTGAAATCAGCATCCTCTTTTCTTTCCTAACTTCTCCATACAACACAAGTTTTGTGTTTTCATTATCATGCAAGATCGTGATTGCTTAGCAAAGATAATGAACAACAAATTATGACCGTATACATCACCCGTTGCCCTGCCTGTCAACAGGCTTTCAAACTGACAGAAAATGTGCTTCAGGCCAAAAGCGGCCAAGTACGCTGCGGCTTTTGCCAAAACGTGTTTAATGCTCGCGAGCATCTCTACAAGTCCATCAACCTGGAAGAGAGCTTGAACCGTATTGAGCGTGAGGCAGAGATTGAGCAGCGCGGCATTGCCAGTATGAAGTCGCTTGCCGATCAATTAAAGGGCTTTGATTCGGTTGATGACACTCAAGGATTGGTCGGAATCAGAAGTGAAGTCCGTAACGGTCCGCAGCGCCTTGACATTATCAATGGCGGCTCCAACGTTAAAGTGATTTCACACCCTGCCGCCCCCTCTGTCAGCAACAGTGCTGATGATGCAGACTATGAAGAAGACGATGAGAGCGAAGATCAAACCCCCACACGCTCTTCAAAAACCTGGCTTTGGGTGATTATCGCCGTGGTGGCCGTTTTGGCTCTGGCAGTCAAGTTACTGGCAGCCAACCAAAATGCCGTTTTAAATAAAATTCCTCAAGCCGAGCCGCTCTTTGGTCTCATCTGTGAAAAAATCACCTGTGAGCCCCGCCAAACGATTACCCCTCTTGACGCTCCGGTAAAAGACACACAGCAAAATAGTGCTCAAGGCACTTCCGCTGCCGGTAACGCTGCCGCAGCTCTTTCCATTGTGTCTCATCAGCTGCAAAACGTTGAAGGCGATCGCTACGCGATTTCCGTTGAAATTAAAAACAATACCCCTGCTGCTCAAGCCTTTCCGATTCTCACCGTTGTTTTAAAGGGAGAAAAAGAAGACATCATTACGCGGCGCCGCATCAATCCGTCGGAATACCTGACGGATCCCAAACAGAACATTGCACCGAACGCTACTCAAACCGTTTCAATTGCTTTTGATATGACCGACGGTGATCCCGCAACCTTAGCGGTTGAAATTGATCCCATTCTTTAATTTCTGACGCACTCCCGCCCTAAGCGGGAGTGTGGGTACACATGAGTATCTTTATTTCCGGCTCTGTTGCTTATGACACCATTTTGAATTTTGGCGGTCAGTTCGCCGATCACCTTCTGCAGGACGGTTTGGATCGAATCAATCTGACATTTCAAACGCCCCGCATGGCTAAAAATTACGGAGGGTGCGCCGCCAATATCGCTTACAGCCTTAAAGTCTGCGGCGGAGAACCGCTTATTGTCACAACTGTCGGTAAAGATGCTTCGGAATATTTGGAGCACTTAAAAACGCTCGGCATCCGAACAGATGCGATCCGAATTATTGAGGACCTATTTACTGCGCAGGCCTTCATCACAACCGACGCGTTAGGCAATCAGATAACGGCCTTTCACGAAGGGGCGATGGCTTTAGCCAATGAAGCTTTACCTATGCCTGAAGAAGAGCTTGAGTACTCTATTGTCACCCCGACAGGCACTCATGTCATGAAAGCGCACACGCGCTATCTCAATGAAAAAGGGATCCCTGTGATTTGGGACATGGGGCAGGCCAGTGCCTATGTCACCCGAGAAGATATTTTCTGGTTTATCGATCACGTTGACATCATTACTTTATCTTCCTATGAATGGGATGTTCTTAGAGAAAAAACCGGACTTTCTGTCAAAGAGGTGAGCTCCAAACTTCAGGCCCTCATTGTGACTGACGGCAGTCGAGGGGCGCAGCTTTATACAAACGGAGAGTCGGAGCACTTTGAAGCTCTCAAAGTCAAAGAACCTTTTTATCCGGTCGGCTGCGGCGATGCCTTCCGAGGTGGTCTTCTCAGAGCTTTAAGTCTCGGCTGGGATTGGAGTGATGCCATGCACCTGGCCAGTCTCATGGGTGCAGTTAAAGCAGGAAGTCCTCAAGCTCAAGGCTACTTGATCGATAAAAAAGAAATAGCGCGCCTTTTCAGACGCGCCTTCGGAAAAGAAGTTTCGCTTTAGAGCCAGGCACTCACGAAGTAGCCTTGCGATAAAGGGGTCACCCAATACAAAAGAGCGTTCACAATCAAAAAGATCACTAGCGGCGAGAGATCAAAACCGCCCAGACGAGGCATGCGATTGGAAATCGGCCCCAGGATAGGATTCATCAGTCGCCAGACCATGCCGTAGGCCGGTGACGAGGGCTGGAGCCAGGATAAAACGACAAAGATAATCGTGCCCCAAAGCACGAGCTCCAAAACCCAGCGCAAAAGCAAAAACAAGGCGCACACGGGCACTCCCAGCCAACTGATGGGCAGTCCCGTCACCTGTCGGGTCACGACCGCCACAACGGCAGCCATGATAAAAGCCGAAAGCACAGAGGCCCATTCCCAACGACGGCCGGGCTTGACCAAGCGGGACACGGGAATGACGAGCCAATTGGTGCCAAACCACGCAAGGCGGGCAATCGGATCAAAAATAGACAAACGCTGATAAAAGATATAGGCGCGAAGGATCAACAGGCAGCCCACAAAAGTGGTCACCATATTGAAGATAAACGCAAGAAAACTGGCCATCATTTTTTGGATTTAAATGTTTGAATAGTCGAATATTGTAGCTGTTTTGAAAGCGGCGCAACACTGAGGACCCTTTCCCAGTCAAAATAAGGTCCCGGATCGGTTTTTCTGTCCGGTGCAATATCGCTGTGACCGGTAATAAAACGCAGCCCTAGCTCTGCCTGCACTAAAGCCGTGAGAAGCTTCTCTAATGAAAGGTATTGCTTTTCATCAAAAGCCACAAAATCACTGCCTTCCATTTCAATGCCGATAGAAAAGTCATTACAGCGACTTTGCCCTTGAAACTGGGATTGCCCGGCGTGCCAGGCTCGTTTTTTTGTACTGACAAACTGCCAAATTTTCCCCTCACGGTCGATGAAAAAATGAGAAGAAACTTTAAGCCCTCTCAAAGACTCAAAGCCGGCAATTTCTGTTTCCAACAATTCCCCTTTAAACAAAGCCTGTACATACCCCAGACCAAACACGCCGGCAGGAAGGGAAATGTTGTGCATGACAATGAGGTCGGTTTTGCGAGTGCCTTCTCTTTCATCAAAAAAGGGGCTGGGCACACATTCACACCCCTGCCCTCGAATCCAACCGTTGGAATCGATCGTGATCATGATCGTGATTCCTTAGCCTTATCCGCACACTCGCTGCTGCAGTACATCCGTCCGTTAAACCAAACGCCGTCCACCTCAGCAAAGTGCACTCCGCACTGCGGACACTGAACCATTTTTTGAGATTCAATAATTCTCTTTTTCTTTTCCTCACTTCTGATTCGGGCTATGCGCTTTTTTTGCCAAAGCACAAACAAAATTAATCCCAAAAGAACAAAAAAGAGCAATTTACCGAGCATTGCGCTGCACTACCTCAAAACATCCAAAACAAAGCGATAAGCAAAAAAGGCAATCACCTGAAGCGCAACGGCAATCCAGAAAATCATCAAAGCCTTTTTACTTCTCCAACCCAAAAATTTTCTGCCGAGCAATAAGACACCGAAAACAACCCAGCTGAGAATCGTCAAAACGGTTTTATGATCAAAAGCTAAGAGAGAATCCAGGTAATGCACGGTCGACGACATACCGGTCAGAATGGTAAGCGTCAGAACGATAAAGCAGGCCAAAATAACTCTGAAAAGGATCCGCTCCATCGTCATCAAATTCGGCATGGAGGCCACGATGCCTTCCGGCTCATCGAGCGCCTCATGGCTCTTGAGTCTCACATCCAAAATACCCATCAACACCGCTTGAACCACACTCATCAGCATGAAACTGTAAGCAAGCAGACCGAAGGCAATGTGAAGCTTAAACGCAAAGGTTGCCCCGACAATCGGTTCGGCTTCGGATGGGAAGACGAGCGGGCTCCAGAGCCCCACTCCGGCAATTAAAAGAATGATTCCGTAGAGCGCATGAACACGCGAATAAAGCGCTCCGAAAAATAAAATCAATGTACTGAAAAAACACATGGCAGACACGGAGCTGCCGAATGTAATCAGAACGGTTTGTGGAGCACAGAAAATTTCTGACTGCAAAACCCAAAAGTGCGCCACAATGGCCGCTGCAATAACCGGCAAAGACCACGTTGGGGCCTGATCTCCCCTTTTTTTAAATGTGCTGACAATTTTTCCGCCGACCAACAGATAAAAAATTGACGCAACACCGTACAATATGAGGTTTAAATCCATTTGATGAGCTCACCTATCCGACTTCGTCGATGACATGGTTTTGAATATGGTCTCATTGTAAGGGATCGGGCCATCATTGTTATGTACTTATTTCCATTAATTTGAAAAGAAATGCTCAACACGTTAAGTCAACGCCTTTCGCGCGTCATTAAAACTATGCGAGGTCAGGCCCGCTTGACCGAAGAAAACACCAAGGAAATGCTCCGAGAGGTTCGGATTGCATTACTTGAAGCCGACGTCGCACTGCCCGTTGTCCGCGAATTGATCGCCCGAATCAAAGCCAAGGCCATGAACGAAGAGGTGATCGGCAATTTAAACCCCGGTCAGGCGCTCGTTGGCATTGTTCAAAAAGAATTAACCGATATTATCGGCGGCAGCCTTTCGGAAAAAGAAAAAGAACTCAATCTGGCTACGCAGCCGCCTGCCATCATTTTGCTCGCCGGCCTTCAGGGCGCCGGTAAAACGACCTCTGCCGGTAAGTTAGCCCGCTACCTTGTGGCAGACCGTAAGAAAAAAGTGCTGACGGTTTCAACTGACGTCTATCGTCCCGCCGCTGCCGATCAATTGAAAGTCATCACAGAGCAGGCCGGTGCCGACAACTTCGCCATGGACGCAAGCCTTAAGCCCCTGGCTATTGCCGAAAATGCACTGGCTCATGCCAAGCGTTACTTCTACGATGTGCTCATTGTGGATACGGCAGGTCGCTTATCGATTGACGAAGCCATGATGAATGAAGTTGCAGAACTTCACGATGTGCTTAAACCTTCTGAAACCATGTTTGTGGCCGACGCCATGCTCGGTCAAACGGCTGTTCAGGCAGCACAGGCCTTTAACGAACGCCTGTCGCTCACCGGCGTCATTCTGACGAAGTTAGACGGTGACAGCCGGGGCGGTGCGGCCTTGTCTGTTGCCTACACAACCGGCAAACCCATTAAATTTGTCGGCGTGTCGGAAAAAATCGACGGTCTTGAACCCTTTAATCCCGAAGGCATGGCAAGCCGCATCCTTGGCATGGGTGATATTGTCGCCCTTGTGAAGGAAGTGCAAAAAGCCGTTGACGTTGAGCAAACCCAAAAGCTTGCTAAAAAGATGAAGTCAGGCAGCAAGTTTGACTTAAACGACTTCAAAGCACAATTGGCTCAGATGAAAAATATGGGCAGTTTCTCAGGCTTAATGGAGAAGCTTCCTTCTCAGTTTGCAGAAGCCGCCTCCAAAATTAATGATGAGGATGCTCAAAAAGCCATCGCCCGCACCGAAGGCATCATCAATTCCATGACGCCTTTTGAGCGCACACACCCCGATATCATCAAGGCAAGCCGCAAGCGCCGTATTGCCGCAGGTGCAGGCGTCCCCGTTCAGGAAGTCAACAAAATGCTCAAACAATTTGAGCAGACTCAGGCCATGATGCGCACGATGCAAAAGGGAGGCCTGGGCAAGATGATGAGAGCGTTGGGCGGCTTGAGCAAATTCGGCGGCCTGGGCGGTATGGGCGGCATGGGCGGATTCGGCAATTTCGGCAGGCACTAAATCGTGAGCGATTTTGTACGGATTATGGGCGTTGACCCCGGGCTTAATCACACCGGTTTCGGGGTGATTGATGTTTACGGCAGTGAACTCAAATTTGTCACTGCCGGCGTCATTAATGTTCCCAAAGGGGAGCTCGCCCAAAGGCTGCGCTTCATTTTTACTGAAGTGGGAAAAATTGCCCGGGAAACGACCCCGAGCTTTGCCGCCTGCGAAAAAGTCTTTGTCAACATGAATCCGTACACAACGCTTTTACTGGGACAGGCCCGAGGCGCCGCGCTGACCGCTTTAGCTAACGAAGAGCTTTTGGTCAACGAATTCACTCCTACGGAAATTAAACAAGCGACGGTCGGTACAGGTCGTGCATCAAAGGCTCAGGTGCAGGCGATGATGTCGCATATGCTGGGCTTACCTGAAAAAATTCAGCCCGATGCGGCCGATGCGCTCGCTTGTGCAGTTTGTGCTGCGCAGTCTTTTCGAATGATCGGAGCCATGCAGGCTCCTAAAACGAGTGCAGGGCACGCAAGACGTCATTCAGGTGCCAAAAACCGTGCCGCCTGGGAAGTGCATTTAGGATTATCGAGGAAAGTTTAAAATGATCGGACGCATCAAAGGACAACTGATAGAGAGTAATCCTCCCCGCATCGTGGTCGATGTGCATGGGGTAGGCTATGAAATCGATGTACCGATGTCGACTTTTTACAATCTTCCGAGCTTGGGTTCAGAAGTCACACTCTTAACCCATATGATTGTTCGAGAAGATGCTCAATTGCTTTACGGTTTTTTAACCAACCAGGAAAGGGAAACTTTCCGTCAGTTGCTAAAAGTTTCCGGTATCGGAGCAAGAACAGCCCTTTCGATTCTGTCCGGTCTTTCCGTATCGGATCTTGTGAACGCTGTCGCTTTGCAGCAAGCCTCACTTCTGACCAGAGTTCCCGGTATCGGTAAAAAAACAGCCGAACGGTTGATTTTAGAGCTCAAAGATAAGCTCACCGCTACGCTCTCAGACGTTGCCGTAACCGCTCCCAACTCCGTAACTGCAGACATTATCAATGCCCTGATCGGCCTGGGTTACAGTGAACGCGAAGCTAATTTAGCCGTAAAAAAATTACCGGAAGACATTTCTGTGTCTGACGGCATCCGTATGGCTTTGCAAAATATTTGATTAGGAAGACGCTATGCAAACGATTGAACGGATTGTCACGGCCGAATCCACTTCCCCGAATGAAGAGAATGTCGACCGCGCCCTGCGTCCGACCCGACTGGCTGACTACGTCGGTCAGCCCAAAGCTCGTGAGCAATTATCGGTTTTCATCAAAGCGGCCAAATCCCGTCACGAGGCTCTTGACCATCTTTTGGTTTTCGGTCCTCCCGGTTTAGGCAAAACAACACTAGCCCATATCGTAGCCAATGAAATGGGCGTCAACCTTCGGCAAACCTCAGGTCCGGTCTTGGAGCGCCCGGGCGACCTAGCTGCAATTTTGACCAATCTGCAGGAAAACGACGTACTCTTTATCGATGAAATCCATCGCCTCTCACCCGTCGTTGAAGAAATTCTTTATCCTGCGCTCGAAGACTTTCAGATTGACATCATGATCGGAGAGGGTCCTGCTGCCCGCTCCATTAAGCTGGATTTAAAGCCCTTTACTTTAATCGGGGCAACCACCAGAGCCGGCATGCTCACCAATCCCCTGCGCGCCCGTTTCGGCATCGTGGCTCAGCTGCAGTTTTACAGCAATGAGGATTTGGCGAAAATCGTCAAACGCAGCGCGAAGCTCTTAGATGTCAAAATTGATGAAGAGGGTGCCTTTGAAGTGGCAAGGCGCAGCCGCGGCACACCCCGTATTGCCAACCGCCTGCTCAGACGGGTGCGCGACTATGCCCAGGTCATGTATGACGGGGTTGTGACCCGAGAGGTGGCCGATAAGGCATTGCAGATGCTTGACGTGGATCCTTTGGGATTTGACTTAATTGACAGGAAGTTTTTATTGGCCATCATTGAAAAATTCAACGGGGGTCCTGTCGGTATCGATAACTTGGCCGCTGCAGTCGGTGAAGATCGGGAAACGCTTGAAGACGTCGTTGAACCTTACCTGATTCAGCAGGGGCATTTACAAAGAACGCCCAGAGGCCGTGTTGCAACATTGCTCGCCTACAAGCATTTTGGTTACGAGATGCCCGGAGCTGTCGGACAAACTTCGTCACTTTTTTAATAAAAACAACGTGTTATAATGCAAAACCCAATTTCAAATGCATTTTTATGGAATGCTCGTGTCTATTTTGAAGACACCGATGCGGGCGGCGTGGTTTACCATGCCAACTATTTGAAATTTTTTGAACGGGCACGTACTGAATTTCTGCGCAGCTTAGGCTGGAATCAAAATGCTTTGCTGGAAATGAAGACCTGTGCCTTTGTGGTATCGGATTTGTCCATTCAGTTCAAGCGTCCGGCAAAACTTGACGATGAGCTGCAAATTCGTACAGTACTGAAAAGCTTAAAAAGAGCAAGTTTCGTTTTCGATCAGAAAGCCTTCAAAGGGGATCTGTTAATGGCAGCTGCCGAAGTGCGGGTTGTTTGTATTGATCCGGTAAAGGGCTTGCCCAAGGCGATTCCGTCGCCCATGTTTGAAACGATTGAAAATTTGTTGACTGTCAACGAGACAGAAACTGAATAAAGGGATTTTTATGAACGCAAGTGCCGATATGTCCATTTTGTCCTTACTCACTCACGCCAGTGTGGTGGTTCAGGCAGTTTTGGCCATTCTGATTATTTTATCTTTAGTCAGTTGGACAAGAATTTTCCAAAAATTCTTCCAACTCAAACAAGCCAAGCGTTTGACCGAAGACTTTGAAAGCCGTTTCTGGAGCGGCACAGAGCTCAACAAGCTCTATGAACACGCTCAAAATCATCGTGAGCATTCCGGTACTCAGGAAAGAATCTTTGCTTCCGGTATGACGGAATTCTTAAAGCTCTCTACCCGCGGATCGGCTGAAGCGCTCGATGGTGTCAGACGTGCAATGAGAGCCACTTACCAAAGAGAAATGGACAGCTTGGAAAGCGGTCTGCCGACGCTGGCTTCCATCGGCTCCGTTTCGCCTTATATCGGCTTATTCGGCACGGTTTGGGGCATTATGAACGCTTTTACCGGTTTGTCTGCTCTGGATAATGCGTCGCTTGCAACTGTTGCTCCCGGTATTGCAGAAGCTTTGGTTGCCACCGCTATCGGTCTTTTTGCTGCCATTCCGGCCGTTGCAGCCTACAACCGATTTGCCAACGATATTGAACGTTTGTCCAACCGCTATGAAAGTTTTGCTGAAGAATTCCAAAACATTCTGCAGCGTCAAAGAGGTTAATGATGGAAGGTCTGCGTTCGTCACGTCGTGGTTCACGCCGATTGATGGCCGAAATCAATGTTGTGCCGTATATCGACGTTATGCTCGTACTTGTGGTGATCTTGATGGTCGCTGCGCCTTTTGTTAATCCTTCCCTGGTCAATTTGCCGAGCGTGAAAAAGGCAGAAAAAGCACCGGAAACTATTGTTGAAGTCATTGTTCATCCGACAGGCGCTCTTTCCGTGCGAAACGGCAAAGAGCTTTTGGCCGTGGATATGCCTGGACTCATTGCAACGGTGAAAAAAGCCCAGCAAGGCCGAGCTGACATCCCTGTGGTCATCGCTGCCGATAAGGTCGTGCAGTATGAGCAGGTGGTCAATGTAATGAAACAACTCCAGGCTGCGGACATTGCCCGTGTCGGTCTGTCACTTAAAGTTGAAAAGTAAGCTGTGAATCCCATTAAAAAGAACAAATCGGCGGCTCCTACTCAGGATAACAACACCCGCCCGCAATCAAACCGCCAGCCTGCCGGCTGGGGGTTGCCGTTCGTGCTTGCGTTGTTCATGCATGCGATTCTGTTTGTCGGGCTTTTCTTTGTCTTTCAGTGGAACACGGAAAGTACGGATGTTGTTTACGCTGAACTTTGGTCTCCCGCCCAAATGAGCACCACCTCTCCAGTGACACCTAAGGAAGAAGTGAAGACTGAACCGGTTAAAGAAGAGCCTCAGGAAGAGCCCGAAGAGAAACCTCAGCCGGAAGAAAAACCGCAACCTGAGCCCGAACCTCAGCCTGCGCCTCCCCCTCCTGCGCCTAAGGTTGAACAAAAGGCTCAAGAGCTGCCTGACGAAGACGCTATCCGACAGAAGGAAGAAGAGAAAAAGAAGCTTGAGCAGCAAAAATTAGAAGAGCAAAAGCGACTTGAAGAAGAGCGCAGGGCCGAAGAACAGAAACGGCTTGAAGAGCAACGTCTGGCTGAAGAGAAAAAGCAGCGTGAAGAGGCTCAGCAGCGCCGCCGCGAGCAAGCTAAACGTTTGGCTCAGCAAATGCGAAACGAACAGTTAAAAGAACTGCAGGCGTCCTCTAAAGACAATGTTGCCGGTGTGACCGTACAAGCGGGCGGTCCTCAGTCTGCTCTTTACAGCTCCCGCATCATCGCATGTATTCGCCCCAACATTGCCTTTGCGGTTTCACCCAATATGAAACCGGGGCAGTATAAGGCGGTCTATGAAGTTCATCTCTTAAACGATGGACGTCAGGCCGGCACTCCCCGCTTGATTCGTCCGAGCGGTCTTCCCGCTTTTGACCGTGCGGTTGAACGTGCTATTCAAGCGTGTGATCCTTTCCCGAATCACCCGACCGGCAATCCTCCGAAGACCATTCAATTAACCTTCGATCCGGTTGACAATAAACGTTAATTTTTAGGTTTAAAAAATGAGCAAAATTATTACCAACCAATTTGCTGAAGATCTGGGCTATACCTACGGCGGCTGTATCCGCGACTTAGTGCGCTTTACTGCCCGAGAAGCTGCCAGAGTGTCAAAGGCCAAGCTGCCTCTTTTTGATTTTTTGAATCCTGCGCCCTTTTTGATGTTTAAAGCTCTTTGGAGTGCGCTCCTGCAGGCAACGGCTATCCGAGCCACACTGGATAACTGTCCGGAGTATTCTGAAAACGAAAAGCTTTTGAAAAAAACACTCTTCCAAATGAATTATCACGGCGAAGAAGTTATGGCCGATAAAATCTTTAAGCGGCTCGACAGCGACCAGCTTAACCGTTACGAAGAAGCCAAACAAAAGCTCATTGCCAAGGCTATTTTGCCCGACACGGTTAAAAGTGAACTCGCCGATCTCTTTTTGGAACTGCTCCACGGCAGCGACACGAGCCGCATTAACGAAAAAACGCGCGCAGGTGTTTTAAAGCAAGTAACCCTTTCTGCAGATACTTTCCGCCGCTTGCTGGAAGTCTCTAAAAAGAACCCGACCGCTACCAAGGTTGTCGCCAAATAATTTCTCTTGCTCAGCGCTCTGAATTCCGACAGGATTTCAGAGCGTTTTTTCTTTCCCGAAAATCGCTTCAAACCCCTGCAAATTCAGCCTTGGCATCATTTTTTTGTCTCATTTTTACGACGTTTTTCCTGTTTTTTAACTCATATCAATAAAAAAGTGCCTTTCAGAGGGCTTTTTTAGCGCAACCCACTGGTTTTAAAGGGAATAGATGGAGTATATTAAGGGTGTCCATCATTCTGATGCTCACTTTTTTAGGAGAATTCCAATGAACAAGCAAGAACTCATCGCAATTGTCGCTGAAGAAAACGAACTCTCTAAGGCTCAAGCCGGCCGCATCGTTGATTCCGTGTTTGACGCCATCGTTAAGGCTGTTGCCAAGGGTGACGGTTTCCAATTGATCGGTTTCGGTACGTTTAAGGCTGCTAAGCGCGCCGCTCGCGAAGGCCGCAATCCTTCTACCGGCGAAACGATCAAGATCCCGGCCACGACGTTGCCGAAGTTCACCGCCGGCGCCGCTTTCAAGGCTGCTGTTGCTTCTAAGAAGAAGTGCTGCAAGCGCTAATTCAGCGAATTCATTCAAACAAAAAACCGTCCGATTCGGACGGTTTTTTGATTCTTAAATTTCAATCAGATCGTGCATTAGTTCATTAATTTTTGAAAATTTTTTCAAGAAACTGACCGAGAAAAGCATAATGCTCTTTCGTTTCCGGTGCTGCGGTATCCAAATAGTACTGAGCGTGCGACAGTCCCTCGTAAACAATCAGATCCACGTCCGCTCCGTTTTGAAGAAGCCTCTTTTGCATCCGAACGGTATTACTTAAAAAGAGGTCACGAGTGCCGGATAAAAGCAGCGTAGGCGGGAAGGCTTTTAACTCATCATCTGAAGCGTATACGGGCGAAATAAGAGGATCCATAGGATCAGCTTTACCGACATACATTCGGGCTGCAGTTTTAATGAGTCGATCATAAGTGACCAAAACATTATCCACACCATCGTTTACAAAATAGCTGTCGCCGATCTTATTGATATCTGACCACGGTGTCCCCGAGATCAACGCAGCCGGCATTGCAACTTTGTCACGATAGGCCTGAAGAGCCAAAATCAATGTCATCGCTCCTCCGGTTGAGGTACCGAAAACAACAACGTTTTGAGCTCCAACCTCTTTCACCAAAGCTTTATAAGCGGCAAAAGCATCATCAATAGCTGCCGGGAAGGGATGTTCCGGAGCCATTCGGTAATCGACACAAACTACTTTGTAGTGTTCTAGACCGGCTAATAATGCGCCTTCCCCGATGCCGGATATACCGTGTCCCAAAATGTAGCCGCCGCCATGAATATAATAGACAACCTTATCCTTTCTATCGGCAGGTAAATTCTTGGGCGTTAAAGTAAATGTCGGCACACCGCCCAAGGTTCCTGCTTCAACCTTCACATCAAGCTTTTGGGCTAACGCTTGGGCTGCCACTCCGGCATTTTTTGCGTAGTCAGCCGCCATGGCAGAAACCTCTTGAGGTTTCTCAACAGAACTTAACCACAGCGCTCCGGGCTTAGCAGAAATCGTTCTTGCCATCTCAGCACTAACCGTGGTCGGCGCCGGGAACTCTTTAGCCTGAAGCGAAGGCAAAAAGGCCAAATTAAAGACTATTGCACAAATCAGAGGCAAGGCTTTTGATTGCATAAATTAAATCCTCTATTGAATACAGTTTTTGCCGCATAAAGCTTAATACTCTATGCGTCAAAAGCGCACCAAATCATCAAAAAACCTCCGCTTAAAGAAGACCTTAAGGGAGGTTTTTTAGGTTATCGAGAGATCGTGGAATTAACGGGCGCAGATAAAGGAGACGATATCTTCGACCTTCACCATTTGCTTGTCTTTAATCGTACGGCGATAGGCGTATTCCACTTCACCGTTTTTCAGACCGCGCTCACCCACAACAATTCGATGCGGCACACCGATCAACTCCCACTCGGCAAACATCACGCCAGGACGCATATCGCGATCATCCAAAATCACATCAACGCCTGCGGCCTTGAGTTCTTCATAGATTTTATCAGCCGCTTCGCGAACCATTTCGCTCTTTGAATAATTCATCGGGCAAATGACGGTCGTAAAAGGCGCCATGGCTTCGGGCCAAATAATGCCCTGATCGTCGTGTCCCTGTTCAATCGCTGCACCCAAAAGACGAGTGACACCGATACCGTAGCAGCCCATCTGCAGCACCTGAGGCTTACCGTTTTCATCCAAATACGTGGCATTCAATGCTTCTGAATACTTCGTACCAAGATAGAAAACGTGACCCACTTCGATACCGCGCTGCAGTTTCAATACACCCTTACCGTCAGGCGAGGCATCCCCCTCAACAACGTTACGTAAATCAGCCACTTTAGGCACAGGCAAATCGCGCTCCCAATTGACGCCTGTGATGTGGAAACCTTCTTCATTGGCTCCGCAAATGAAGTCACTCATGTTGGCAGCTGTTTGGTCAGCATAAACGATAATGTCTTTGCTGATGCCGACAGGTCCCAAATAGCCAGGCTTGCAGCCAAATGCTTTGATGATTTCCGCATCTGTTGCGAAACGGAAACCTTCTTTTAATTCAGGCAACTTTCCTGCTTTCACTTCATTTAAATCGTGATCGGCGCGAAGCATAATCATCACGATTTGCGGTTCAATTGCTTCACCCTTTTCGTTAACACGGTCGGCAGCGAGTACAACTGACTTCATGGAAGAGGTCAATTCACGGCCCAAAAGTTCAACGACGTCCTCACACTTTTCTTTGCCAGGAGTCGGCACCTTTTGCATCGTTTCTTTAGCCGCGGCGCGTTCTACGATTAAGCAGGGAGCCGGGGCCAATTCAATATTGGCGGCAAAATCGCTGTCAGGGCAGTAGGCAATCAAGTCTTCCCCGGTATCGGCAATCACCTGGAATTCATGGGAGCGGTCACCGCCGATAGAACCCGTATCTGCTGCAACAGCACGGAAATTCAAGCCCAAACGCTTAAAAATTCTTTGGTACGCATCGTACATCTTGTCGTAGGACTTCAATGCGCCTTCCTGGTCACGGTCAAAGGAGTAGCCGTCTTTCATCGTGAATTCACGGCCGCGCATCACACCGAAACGGGGACGGCGTTCATCACGGAATTTCGTCTGAATCTGGTACAAGTTGACCGGCAATTGACGCCAGGAGCGAATTTCCTGACGGGCAAAATCTGTGATCACTTCTTCGGAAGTGGGTTGAATCACAAAGTCGCGCTGATGGCGGTCTTTAAAGCGCAAAAGTTCCGGACCGTACTTTTCCCAGCGACCGGACTCCTGCCACAATTCCGCAGGCTGCACCATCGGCAGCAGCAGCTCAATCGCACCCGCCCGATTCATTTCTTCACGGATAATATTTTCAATCTTGCGAATAGAGCGCAGCCCCATCGGCATATAGGTGTAAACGCCCGCAGCCAGCTTTTTGATCATGCCGGCACGGATCATCAGTTGTTGGCTCACAATGTCGGCATCCGACGGAGCTTCTTTCAAAGTAGAAATAAAAAAGGAACGAGCACGCATTGTTTTCTCGCTAATTAAGGTACAATTTTTCGATGTGCACTTTTTACCACTGATTTGGTAAAAGTAAAAGAGTAATTTTAGAGATTTTGAGGCCTTTCATGTTGGACAGTGACGGTTACCGTCCGAATGTTGGCATTATTTTAACCAATGCTGACAAGAAGGTATTTTGGGCCAAGCGTTTGAGAAAGCCCGCTTGGCAATTTCCGCAGGGAGGCATTGATGAAGGCGAAGACATTGAGACGGCGCTCATGCGTGAGCTCAATGAGGAGATCGGGTTAACTGCCGATGATGTTCAAATCATTGCGCACACCAACGAGTGGCTCTACTACGATGTACCGGATGCTTTCAGACGTGCCGATCGCTCCATTTACCGAGGACAAAAACAAATTTGGTTTTTACTGAAATTAGTCGGACCGGAGTCAAAAATCAATCTTTTTGCCTCCAACCAGCCCGAATTTGATGCCTGGCGCTGGAATGACTATTGGGTTCCGCTTCGCGATGTCATCGATTTTAAGCACGATGTCTATCGCAAAGCACTTGCCGATCTGGCTCCCCACCTTTTCGGTAAAGATGATAAGCGATCCAAACCCAGCCAAGACTGGCTGCTCTACGGCTTTTAAAGAAAAAAGTGTTGATTGAGTTAAAAACAGACCTATCAACACTTTTTTTTCGCATCACCATATGACAAAAAACTTATCACTTTCTGCAATTGATCATTTTGTCTTAACTGTTAAAGACGTTGAGCGTTCTGTTCATTTCTATTCAGAGTGTCTCGGCTGCACAGTGATTCGCTTCGGAGAAAATCGCTTTGCCGTACAAATCGGATCCTCCAAAATTAATTTCCACGAATCCGATCAAGTCATTGAACCGCATGCAGCCGTCCCCACAAGCGGAAGCGCCGATTTTTGTCTTTTAACACCATTAAAGGTATCCGAAATTGAGAGTTATTTGTCCTCGCAGCATATTAATATCGAATTGGGACCTGTTAATCGAACCGGGGCACTCGGCCCCATCACGTCCTTTTATCTCAGGGATCCAGACGACAATTTGATTGAAATTGCAACAACCCAAAAAGATTGATTTTCTGAGGACAGCCAATGGCCTCCATCTACGACGATGCAGAATTTTTCGATGCCTATGCAGCCATGACCAGAAGCCAAAAAGGCCTGGAGGCGGCCGGCGAATGGCACGAGCTTAAAACACTTTTTCCCAATCTAGAAGGCAAAAGCGTTTTAGATCTGGGCTGTGGTTACGGCTGGCACAGCCGTTACTGTGTCCAAAAAGGCGCATCGAAAGTGCTGGGAATTGATGCTAGCTCAAAAATGATTGAAGAGGCTCGAAAAAGAAATTACGACAAAGCGATTGAGTACCGGGTCTGCGCTATCGAAGAGTATCCGTTTGCAGAAAACGCGTGGGATTTTGTCATCTGTAATTTAGTGTTGCATTACGTCGAAAATCTTGAAGAAATTTTTAAAAAAGTATTTAAAACCTTAAAACCGGGCGGAGTCTTTCTTTTTAATATTGAGCATCCGGTTTTCACTTCCGGCATTAATCAGGATTGGATCTATCAAGAAAACGGAGAGCCGAAATATTGGCCGATCGACAACTATTTTTTCTCAGGCGCCAGAAAAACAAAATTCCTCGGATTATCCGTGACAAAATACCACCACACCTTGACCGAAATCCTGATGGGCCTAATCAACAACCGTTTCAGCCTTGACGCAGTGATTGAAGCGCAGCCGCCTCAAGACATGCTGCACCTTCCCGGGATGATGGACGAGCTCAGGCGGCCGATGATGCTTTTGGTTCGAGCCTCTAAAAAATCCTAATTCCCGATCTGAATAGCTGATCGAACATCATCATTAAAACGAAACCGTTTCTCTCAGTTACGATCAAAACTCGTTAACGCTATTTTTGTGTCAACTTCTGCAAAAACAGACAATTTCTTTTTGCAGAAATTGGATTATTGCACAGCAAATAAATTGCAATATTTAATTATTTTGTTTTCATTATTTATTATTTTTCAATAGGTTATAAATTTTATTTTTCTTCTAATATAAATTCCTTATTGAAGCAAAAACAAAGAATTTTTTAATTTTTCGCATTGCAAAAAGAACTGATTTCGCAATGAGGAACTTTTATCATGGCCTACCATCAGGACCCCAATAAAATCATTATTTTCGATACTACTCTTCGTGACGGTGAACAGGCTCTGCCTCAAAGCTTGAGTGTCCAGCAAAAGCTGCAAATCGCTATGGCACTTGATCAGTTGGGAGTAGATGTTATTGAAACCGGCTTTCCTATTTCCTCTGAAGGTGACTTTCAGTCTGTTCAAACTATTTCCCGCAGCCTCAGGCATGCAATCCCCTGCGGTTTAGCCCGCTGTGTCCCCAAAGACGTTGAAGCTTGCGGCAATGCAATGAAGGGCCTCGATCACTTCCGCATTCACACCTTTATCGCCACCTCTGACATTCATGTGCAGGATAAGCTCAAGAAAAGCCGAGAAGACATCATGGCCATGGCTTCTGCCTGCGTAAAACTCGCCAGAAATTACACCGACGATGTGGAATTTTCCTGTGAAGACGCAGGCCGCACCCCCATTGATTACTTGTGCCAAATGGTTGAAAACGCGATCAAAGCCGGAGCCACAACCATTAATATCCCCGATACGGTCGGCTACACCTTGCCTGAAGAGTTCGGTGCCATTATCACTAACCTCATCAACCGTGTCCCCAATATTGATAAAGCGATTCTTTCGGTGCACTGCCACAACGACCTCGGTATGGCAACCGCCAACTCATTGACCGCGATTCGTCACGGAGCCAGACAGATTGAGTGTTGTGTGAACGGTCTTGGGGAAAGGGCGGGCAACTGCTCACTTGAAGAAGTGGTCATGGCCATTAAATTGCGTGAAAAGTTCCTCAACGGTCTTTACACCGATATCGTTGCCAAAAATATTGCCCGCACGTCGATGCTGGTTTCAAAAATCTGCAATGAACCTGTTCCTGCGCACAAGGCTATTGTTGGCTCGAATGCCTTTGCCCATAGCTCCGGCATCCATCAGGACGGTGTACTTAAAAACCGTGAGACTTATGAAATTCTCACACCGCAAAGTGTCGGTTTCAGCGGCAATACCATGCACATGACCGCACGCTCAGGCAGACACATGATCAGAGCGTGCCTGAGAAACTTGGGCTATGCGGACGAAAGCTACGATTTAAATGAAATCTATGAGCGCTTTTTAAAGCTTGCCGATCGCAAAGGGCAGGTCTTTGACTATGACCTTGAAGCACTGCTCTTTTTCCAACAGCGAGACGAAGCTCAGGAAAATTACTTCAAACTTGACACGATTAATGTCATGTGCGGCGGAGCGCACGGCGCTATTCCTACGGCAAGTGTCCGTCTGAAAGTCGGCAAGCGCACGCGTACGGAATCCAGTATCGGTAATGGTCCTGTGGATGCGGTCTACAACTGCATTACGCGTCTGACCGGCATTCGCTGCAAATTAACAAGCTACACCATCAAAGCCAATGGCGCCGGTATGGATGCTCTCGGTCAGGTTAACGTCAATGTTGACTACGAAGGACGAACCTTCCACGGCATGGGACTTTCAACCGATGTGATTGAATCCTCTGCCTTGGCCCTGATTGATGCCTGCAACAGCATTGAACGGGCCAGAGTGATTGAAAAAGAACGCGAAAAGAAAGTCGCCTAGCGCTCAAAACCAACGATCAGGAAAGGGAAATTAGCTATGCCTAAGCATTACCACATTGCAGTGCTTGCCGGTGACGGTATCGGGCCGGAAGTGATGAAAGAAGCACTGAAAGTTTTAGACGCTGTCAGTCAAAAACACGGCTTTACGGTTTCTTACGATGAGCGCTTTGTCGGCGGCGCCGCTATTGACCGTTTCGGCAAACCTTTGCCGCAGGAAACGATTGATGCCTGCGACAAAGCTCAAGCAATTTTATTCGGCAGCGTAGGAGGTCCCAAATGGGATCATCTGCCTCATAGTGAGCGGCCTGAAGCCGGAGCGCTTTTGCCGCTCAGAAAACGCTACGGGCTTTTCTGCAATTTGCGCCCGGCACGGATTTTCCCGGGATTAAATGCCTTAAGTCCCCTTAGAGCCGATATTTCAGCCCAAGGATTTGACGCAATGGTCGTCAGAGAACTCACGGGCGGCATTTATTTCGGCACACCCAAAGGGCGCGAAGGCAGCGGCAATGAAGAGCGCGCTTACGATACGGAAGTTTATTCTCGCCCTGAAATCGAACGCATTGCCCGAGTAGCCTTTAAAGTTGCAATGGGTAGGAACAAAAAAGTCACGTCCATTGATAAGTCCAATGTTCTTGCCAGCTCCGTACTTTGGCGCGAAATCGTCACCGAAGTAGCAAAAGACTTCCCGGAAGTAGCGCTCGATCACCTCTATATCGATAACGCTACGATGCAGCTTATTAAAAATCCGGCTCAGTTTGACGTAGTGCTTTGTTCGAACATGTTCGGCGATATCCTTTCTGATGAATGCGCAATGATCACGGGCTCAATGGGACTGCTGGCTTCTGCTTCGCTCGCTTCGGGCGCTTTTGGCCTTTATGAGCCTGCGGGCGGCTCGGCACCCGACATTGCCGGTCAGGGAATAGCCAATCCGATAGCTCAAATTCTTTCTATGGCCCTAATGCTCAGACACTCTTTCGGTGAAGTTCACGCTGCAGAAGACGTAGAAAATGCCGTGGCTCAGGCTCTCAAAGACCAGATTGTTACGGCCGATCTCGCGCGCGCACTGCCTAACGCAACAGTGGTCAATACTGAACAGATGGGTAACGCAATCGTTGAGCGTTTAGGAGGTTAAAGATGGGAAAGACACTTTATGAAAAGGTCTACGACGCTCACGTCGTTAATCAGGCAGCCGGTGAATTGCCGCTTTTATACATTGATCGTCACATCGTCCATGAGGTGACGAGCCCTCAAGCCTTCGCAGGTTTGCGGCAAGCCGGACGCAAGATTCGCAGACCGGAATTGATGATGGCCACCATGGACCATGACATCTCCACTCAAAAGGCTTCGATCGATGCCTGTTCCTGCATTGCCAAAACGCAGGTCACAACCCTGATGAAAAATTGTGAAGACTTCGGTGTCAGACTTTTCGGCTTAGGCCATCCCAATCAGGGCATTGTGCATATTATCGGGCCGCAGACGGGCTTTACGCTTCCCGGTACCACACTTGTGTGCGGTGACTCTCACACGGCCACGCACGGAGCTTTCGGTGCATTAGCCTTTGGTATCGGCACAAGTGAAGTTGAACACGTCATGGCCACTCAAACCCTAAAACAGGCAAAGCTCAAAACCATGCGTATTAACTGCGAGGGCAAACTGCCTAAAGGGGTTTACGCAAAAGACTTGATTTTGGAGATTGCCCGTGTTCTGACTACAGCCGGCGCAACGGGCTATGCGATCGAGTTTGCCGGCGACGGCGTCACTTCTCTGAGTATGGAAGGGCGCATGACGCTATCCAATATGGCTATTGAAGTGGGGGCCAAAGCGGGCATGATTGCGCCCGACGAGACAACCTTTGAGTACCTCAAAGACCGCCCCTTTGCTCCCAAAGGCAAAGATTGGGATGAAGCGGTGCAATACTGGAAAACTTTAGCCTCTGACGAAGATGCTCACTTCGATAAAGAAATCACGATCGATTCCGGTCATTTGGTTCCGATGGTCACATGGGGCACTAATCCCGGGCAGGTCTGCCACATCACCGATTGTGTTCCGGATCCCGAAAAAGCAGCCGATGAGCAGGAACGTCACGCCATTGAGTCGGCACTGGCTTATATCGAGGTTTCAGCCGGCAAACCCATTGAAGGGGTTGCTATAGACACGGTTTTCATTGGTTCGTGCACTAACGGGCGCATTGAAGACTTCCGTGAAGCAGCCAAAGTTCTTCAGGGACGCCATATTGCTCAAGGCATCAGAGCCTTAGCTGTGCCGGGTTCTATGGCTGTTAAAGCACAGGCTGAAAAAGAAGGTTTGGATCAAATCTTTAAAGAGGCCGGCTTTGAATGGCGGCTGCCCGGCTGCTCAATGTGCTTAGGAATGAATGACGACATTGCCGCTCCCGGTTCTCGTGTGGCTTCGACATCAAATCGAAACTTTGTCGGCCGTCAGGGCCGAGGCAGCCGCACGCATCTGATGAGTCCGGCAATGGCCGCTGCCGCAGCCGTCGCGGGCAAAATCGTTGATGTCCGCCAATACCTCTGATAGGAGAGTCACAATGCAAAAATTTACCAAACTCACCGCGGTGGCTGCTCCTATGGATGCCTCCAACATCGATACGGATCAGATTATTCCCAAGCAGTTCCTGTTAGCCGTTGACCGAAAGGGATTTGGAAAACACCTTTTTCATACATGGCGTTATCTCGATGAAGCAGAGACCATGCCTAATCCCGATTTTGTGCTCAATAAGGCCTGCTACCAAGGTGCTCAATTTATCGTTGCGAGAAATAATTTCGGCAACGGCTCAAGCCGTGAACACGCTCCCTGGGCGCTGCTCGACTTCGGAATTCGCGCCATCATCGCTTCATCCTTTGCCGATATCTTCTCCAATAATTCATTGGGAAACGGTCTGCTGCTTGTCCGTCTGACAGAAGATGAAATTGAAGAAATCATGCAAAAGCTAAAAGCTTCTCCCGGGATGTCCATCACGGTTGATCTCGAAGAGTGCACCGTTACTGTAGGAGATAAACGCTACAGCTTCTCAATTGATCCATTCAGAAGACACTGCATACTGGAAGGACTGGATGCGATTTCTCTGACGCTAGAGCATGAAGAGGCCATCAGCCGTTTTGAAGCCAATCAACCCGACTGGATTAAAAAAGGCATCAATCAATAATTAATCTGTTTTTTTAAGAGGTAGGTCCTGCTTAGTCAATGTTCAGCAGGACCTTTTTTAGTTGTTATTTGTTGATGAGTTTTTTGAATTCAGCGATGTGGCTGCAAGCCTGATCCAGGCATTGATTCCAGAAATCGGGCTTTGTTGCATCCAATCCCATGTGTTTTGCAATCAGTTCATCAACTGTCATGCGACCGGTATCACGCAAAAATTCGCGATAGAACCTCGGGAAATCTGCTCCCCGCTTCATTTGTTCACGGCACAGACCTTGGGACATGAGGTAGCCGATCGTGTAGGCATAGTTATAGATGTATTGATCGGTCATGTAGAAGTGAAGCTTGTAGCACCAGAGGTAAGGATCGCTGTCTTCAATCGCATCCCCCATAAATTCGTGCCAAACTTCCTGCATCATGGCTTCAGCCTCAGCCTGAGTCACAAGGCCCTTTTGACGCTTTTCAATGAAACGGGTCTCAAAGCCCATACGAATCGGCAACTGCAGACAGAAATTAGCGCAGCTCACTAATTCCTGCCACAAAATGCCCAGACGCTCTTCATCGCTTTGGCTGTGCTCGGCGCAATAGCGTCTCACGTTGGCTTCGTTAAAGGTGCTTGCCACTTCAGTGAGCGTCATCGGAAATTCCGTTTCATTCGTGGGCATATCACTCATCACCCAGTAGTGGAAAGCATGACCCAATTCGTGGGCTTGCTGCAGGACAGAACCGAAACTTCCCAGATAAGTGGTAAACACTCTGGGCTGCTTCAGACGGTTAAAGCGTGAATAAAAAGCGCCGCCGGCTTTCTTAGAGTCCACGCGTGCATCGAGCCAATGCTTTTCAAGCATCATGTCAATAAAGGCCGGAATATCGGGATTGACTTCCACCAAAGCGGCTTTGACCGTTTCAATAGCCTGCTTATAGGGGATATAAGGGGCTTTACCGGTATTTTTCACCGGAATCGGTGCAAAGAAATCGCAGGCTTTCATGACTTTGCGACCAAAGAAAGGAGCACGAACCGTAATCGCTTCCTGAATCTCAGCCTGACGGTTTTTAATGGTATTTAACGCCGCCATCAGAGCTTCCCGGCTGATTCGGTTTTGCTCTAAGCTCGGACGCATCCAATCGTCCAGACCGGCAATACCGAATTGAGTCTTTCTGAAGCCGTGAAGCAGATTAAGTAAGTCCACATAGTAGCCGGCGTGTTCCTTGTACCATGCGTTAACGGCTGCCTGAGCCGTTTCTCTTAAGACCGGGTCATCTGCGCCTTTGAGCACACCCACGCACTGAGAATGCGTCAAATGCACGGTTTCGCCGGCACTGTTTTTAGCCTCAACAAGCATCGACTTATTAAGGCGCTTATACATTGCATCAACAGGATAAAAATTCGTGGCGGCAAATTGATTGATAATGGCGTTTTGTTCTGCGTTAAGCTTTGCGCGCCAGGAGTTTTTCTTCTCCATCGTTCCGAAGCGCCAATGAGAAATAATGGGATTAGCCCAAAACTCATCCTTCTCATCAATTTGACCTAAAGCCGTAAATAACGGTTTGGCAGTTGCTTCCAACTGAGCCATCAAAGCTTGAGTCTGCGCATAGGCTCCTGATGCATCAGCATCGGTAATGTCAGCGCTTGAAGCACAATAGGAAAAAGAAATCAGGGAAGAAATACTTTCTGCAGCATCTTCATAGATCGGCATCAGACGCAAAATATCGTCTTTAGAGAGCTGCTCAGTTAAAGACTGAGCAAGCTCATGCATTTTATCGTGGGCATTTTTCAGTTCTGCTTGGAAGCGCTCATCCTGAACACTGCCGTATGCGTCATCGAGCGTCCAGGCAGGAAGCGTCTGTTGTTGTGTGTCTTGCTGCATTTTTTCCCTCGCTTTTAGAAAACAAAACGAAGGAAATTTTAAAAAAGAAAAGGAGCAGTCGCCCGCTCCTTCAGCAAAATTAAGTGAAAATACTTACTTTAAGCTTGGATGATCTGCACCTCGTCATCTTCAATCTCAATTCGCTCATCGCCCATATATTGATTTTCACGGCGACGTTCTTCATCGAGGTACTGCGCAATAGCGGCTACCAATTCTGGGCACCCCTCACGGGTTGCGGCAGAGATGACAAAAACCCGTTCTTCATGCGGCACTTCAAGTGCATCGAGTAAATTCTCGATTCTCTCATCCTGCTCCTCCTGAGCGATGAGATCAACCTTATTGAGAACCAGCCAGCGAGGTTTGTTATACAAAGCCTCATCGTATTTTTTAAGTTCTTCAACGATTGCCTTGGCTTCTGCCGCCGGATCAACACTTTCATCGAAAGGAGCCATGTCGATAATGTGAAGCAAAAGTTTCGTACGCGACAAATGACGCAGGAACAGGTGCCCCAAGCCCGCTCCTTCAGAAGCTCCTTCAATTAGCCCCGGAATGTCAGCTACAACAAAACTTTGTTCAGGACCGACGCGCACAACGCCCAACTGCGGATGCAGCGTTGTAAACGGATAATCTGCAATTTTCGGTCTGGCATTCGATACTGCAGAAATAAAAGTGGATTTACCGGCATTGGGCATGCCCAATAAACCGACATCGGCCAATACTTTCAATTCCAGATTTAAAAAGCGGTGTTCGCCTTCTTCCCCCGGCGTACATTGACGGGGAGCTCGGTTGGTACTGGACTTAAAGTGCAGATTACCTAAGCCGCCTTTGCCGCCTTTTGCGAGCAAATAGCGTTCTCCGTGACGGGTGAGATCCGCTACAAGTTCCCCGGTATCGGCATCGGTGACGAGCGTGCCGACAGGCATACGCAATTCGATATCGTTACCGGCGGCACCGTAGCAGTCGGAACCGCGGCCGTTTTCGCCGTTTTTCGCAAAATGCTTGCGAGCATAGCGGTAATCAATCAGCGTATTGATATTGCAATCTGCCACAGCATAAACATCACCGCCGCGACCGCCATCGCCACCGTCCGGACCGCCCTTCGGAATAAATTTTTCCCGGCGAAAAGACGCAACACCATTGCCCCCTTTTCCTCCGGCAACTTCAATACGAGCTTCATCAACAAATTTCATATCGACCTCAAGCAGCTTCAGTTTTACTGAGCAAACAACAGATAACGTCTTACTTTAACACAGAAAAAGCCATGTCACCGACATGGCCTTTTCTTCTTTGCGTACTGTACGGGTGAATAACTTCACCCGAGTCGTCATCGCTGATTAAGCAGCGGGAATCACCTTAACGAAACGATGATTTTGAGGTCCCTTGACTTCAAACTTCACCGTGCCGTCCACCTTGGCAAACAAGGTGTGGTCACGACCCATACCGACATTGTCGCCGGGATGGAATTGCGTGCCGCGTTGACGAACAATGATGCCACCGGCGCTAATAGCAGCATCACCGAAAACCTTCACACCAAGACGCTTAGCTTGGGAATCACGACCGTTGCGGGTAGAACCGCCACCCTTTTTATGTGCCATTTTCTTACTCTCTTAGAAAAGTCTTAATTAAGCCGCGATCGATTCGATCTTGAGCTCCGTGTAGTTTTGACGATGACCAGCGCTCTTGATGGAGTGCTTACGACGACGCATCTTGAAGATGCGAACCTTGTCGTGACGGCCGTGAGAAACTACCGTAGCGGTAACGCTGGCGCCTTCAACGAAGGGTGCACCAACTTTGAGTTCATTGCCATCGGAAACAGCCAAGACTTCAGAAAGGGTCACTTGGGAGCCGACTTCGGCGTTCAAGGTTTCAACCTTGAGCATGTCACCGGCAGCAACGCGATATTGCTTTCCGCCGGTCTTGATAATTGCGTACATTTATTAATACCTCGCCCGTTTCGCTCAGCCAACGCACTGTCTGCGAAACCTTTTTATAGTTAATCGGCAGGACAAAGTCCCACTTACTCATGCGTGGAAATGCGGATTATTTCACAAATCAAAGAGTTATGCAAATCTTTTTCTCGAAATTTTCAAAGGCACACTTGACTTAATCAATAATTAGCCAAAAATATCCGTCCGATTCACGTTTTTGTCACATTGTTGTCATAATTTTGTCATAAACTTCGCCCAAACGTTGCAAACAGCGTTACCAATATTACAAATTCAAGACGGAATTCTCATGGAATATTACTATATAGCGATGCTCGTGTTTCTGGCCGGGCTCGCCTGCTTTGACCTTTTCGTTGGCGTCAGCAACGACGCCGTAAACTTCCTAAATTCTGCTATGGGATCCCGCATCGCAAGCTTTCGCACGACGATGTGGGTTGCAACGTTCGGGGTATTGCTCGGCGCTACATTCTCATCAGGCATGATGGAAATTGCGCGATCCGGCATTTTCCACCCGCAAATGTTTAACTTCACCGAGGTGATGATTATTTTCTTTGCGGTAATGATTGCCGACGTGATCTTACTGGACGCCTTCAACTCTCTCGGCCTCCCCACCTCAACCACTGTTTCTATTGTTTTTGAATTATTAGGCAGTGCTATTGCAGCCGCCGCATTCAAGCTTTATTTGGACGGCGCCTCAATGGAAATGATTTTTGATTTTATTAATACAAGTAAATCACTCACGATCATTTCCGGCATTTTGATTTCCGTGGTCGTGGCCTTTGTCTCAGGTGCTGTTATTCAATACATCATGCGCCTGATTTTCTCTTTCCATTTTGAAAGAGTTTATCCCTATGTCGGCGGCGTCTTCGGCGGTCTCTCGATTACGGCTATTGCCTACTTCCTCGTTATGAAGGGCGCCAAGGGTGCAAGCTTTATGCGTCCTGAGTGGATTGACTGGATTCAGGTCAATACACCCATGTTGGTTATAACGCTTTTTGTCGGTTTTTCTATTCTTTTCCAAATCCTGATTCTTGTCTGCAAGTTCAACGTCTTCAAGATCGTTATTCTGGCCGGCACCTTCTCGTTGGCTTTCGCTTTTGCCGGTAACGACCTGGTGAACTTCGTCGGTGTGCCTTTGGCCGCATACGACAGCTTCAAGATTTGGATGGCCTCCGGCGCTCAACCTGATGACTTGATGATGAAGGGACTCTTGGTTTCTACGAAGACCGAGACCTTCTTCCTGATCGCCTCGGGTCTCGTGATGGTTTATACGCTGTGGTTTTCTAAAAAGGCCCACCGTGTTTTGCAAACTGCTTTGAATTTGTCCTCTCAACAAAGCGATCATGAGCAGTTCGGCTCCTCCATTCCCGGTCGTGTAATCGTTCGAGCCTCTATGGGTTTGGGCAATATCGTCAATCAGTTGATTCCCGGTGCGGTCAAAAAAGGACTCGATTCTCGCTTTAAGCCCAGAAGACTTAAGCGCGGCGAAGTACCTTTGCCCTTTGACTATGTGCGAGCTTCGGTGAACCTCGTGTTGTCAGCCGCACTGATTTCTTCTGCCACCTCATTGCAGTTGCCGCTCTCCACAACCTATGTCACTTTTATGGTGGCGATGGGTTCATCATTTGCTGACGGTGCCTGGGACCGTGAAACGGCCGTATATCGTATCTCCGGTGTTTTAACCGTGATCAGCGGCTGGTTCCTGACGGCTTTAACAGCGAGTACCTTGGCAGCGGTTGTCTGTATCATCATTTTCCTGGGCGGCGGCTTCATTGCTTTCGTTCTTGCTTTGCTTGCCTTCTTCCTGATCGTTCGCAGCAACATGCGCTTTAATCAGCAGGAAGCCAACTACAAAGCAGAACAAGCCATTCGTTATGACGTCGATAAGATTCGCGAAATTTTGAATCAACGTGTCGGCGAAAACCTCCTGACGACCGTGACGCTTTACAACAACATCGTTGAAATGTTCTTAAATGACGATGAAGGCGGATTGCGCAAGCTGAAGCTGCAAGCCAATGAAAATTTTGATCAGTTAACGAACGAAAGAGGCGTCTACTACAAGATGGGCAATACGGCTTATGTTCCCACTAAAGAAGATAACGACGCTCGCTACAGTTATTTCAGAACGTTTACAAACCTGCGCGATGTCGGCCGTTCGCTTCAAGCGCTCTCACGTGTGGCAAAGGATCACATTGCCAATCGTCACCGTACCTTCCAAGGTGAATTAAGTCAGGACCTGGCAGACCTGTCACAGCTCTTACTTGAAATTGTCGGCAACCATAACGGCAGGGCGGATGTGAGCGCATTGCACGCCAATGCTCAATCGCTTCTAAGCCGTATTGAGACAATTCAGGAAAAGCTTTTGCGCAACGGTCCCGATAAAGGATTCTCTTCCAGAGGCTGTGAACTGTTCTTAAGCTTCCTGCTTTTTGCACGCGAACTGATCAATCACTATGAAATCATCGCGATGCTTCAGCAAAAGCTCAATGCAACGGTACCTGAAAAAACGGTAGAAAATAAGTCTCAAACCGCTTAAAAGAAAGCATCAGGGGGGAGGTTTAAAACCTCCCCTTTTTGTTTTTTGCCAGCAGGTATAATGAGCCCACTATGACTTCGAACACTTCTTCTCTTAAGCAATCCGTTCAAACCGTTCTGGCACCTATTGCTGACGATTTGAAAGCGGTCAACGAAATTCTTGCGCGTGAATTTGCTCATAGCCAGAGCCCGACGATTACAGAAATCGGCTCGTATATCACGCAGGCAGGCGGCAAGCGTATGCGCCCGGCTCTTTTGATGCTGATGGCAAAAGCCCTGGGCTACGAAGGCCGCGCTCACCGAGAATTGGGGGCCACAATAGAAATGCTTCACACGGCCACACTCATGCACGACGATGTGGTCGATGAAGGCATGATGCGCCGCGGCAGACCCACTGCAAACGCCCGTTGGGGCAACAGCGTTGCTGTTTTGGTGGGTGACTTTATGTACACGCGCTCATTTGAGATGATGATCCGTATCGGCAACCTAAAGGTCATGCAGGCTTTGGCAAGCGCTGCCAATACCTTAAGCGAAGGCGAAGTCATTCAAATGAAAAATGCCCATGACCCAAGCGTTGATGAACCACGCTACTTAAAAGTCATTGAACGCAAAACCTCCGTCTTATTTGCCGCCGCAGCCAAAATGGCTTCTGCCTTAGCCGGGGCCGGCCCCGAGGCTGAAAAAGCCCTTGTTGATTACACAATGGCTTTAGGTAACGCCTTTCAGATCGCAGATGACATTCTTGATTACTCGGGCAATCCTAGCGAAAGCGGAAAACAAATCGGCGCTGATTTCGCTGAAGGCAAAGTGACCCTTCCTGTCATCTATGCAATGCAGGCTGTCGGTCCTGAAGACAAGGGATTTATTGAAGAGGCAATTCGCCACGGACACGGTGACTTTGAAAAAATTTCACACCTTATTCAAACAAGCGGTGCGCTTGAAAAGTGCAAAGCAAGAGCAGTGCTTGAGCTTGAAAAAGGAAAAAATGCACTTGATCCGATTCCCTCTTCCATTTTTAAAAATTCTCTGATAGAATTGCTATCCTTCGTTGTTGAGCGCAAAGCTTAATATCGAAGAGTAATCGGGGTGTAGCTCAGCCTGGTAGAGTACTACGTTCGGGACGTAGGAGTCGGAGGTTCGAATCCTCTCACCCCGACCAGAATTCTAAAGCGATCGAATTTTCGATCGCTTTTTCTTTAAGAGTACTTTTCGTCCTGCAAATCCGAATTCAAAATTGTGCAGATTTCTACGTGGTGATCAATCTGCACAATTTAAGAAGAATCCGAGTTAAAAATACCGTTAAAGTCCTTCAAATACTTCTTCGCTTACACCGGCATCCAAACAGGTCTTTTTAATGACTTGCCATTCACCGTCGGCAATTTCCACTCCCAAACGGCTACGCTCTTCAGTACGAATTCTTTCGGGCTCACCCGGCATTAGGATCGGATGATTGATAGGATCGGCCATTGGAGCGGATTTGACGTAATCGACCATAGCGTCCATCTCTTTTTTCATGAACTCAATATTGCACAACGCCGCAGGATCGATAACAAAGGCTGTCATGTTATTGACAATTGAACCGTTTCTTTCATGCTCGGGCTGAATCGTTTGTCCACCGCTTAAGATCCCTGCCATTAATTCACAGGCAAAACACAGACCGGAACCTTTGTGCTTAGCAAATGCGAGCAAAGCGCCGGGGTGTTCCTGCCACATGACATTCGGGTCATTGGTCAAACGGCCCTGTGGATCAACAATCACCGGTTCATCAAATGTTTTTCCTGCGAGCATTGCGACTCGGGTTTTGCCAAGAGCAACAATGGAAGTTGCAAAATCCAGTACAAATGCGCCGTACTTGTCTGTGGCCGGCATCGCCACACAGAAAGGATTGGTACCAAAACGAGCTTCAGAACCACAGTATGGTGCTACAAGCGGATGAAATTGGTTAACGTTCACAAAATGCACACTCACCATACCGGCCTCAGCAGCCTGCTCCCCATAAGTACCAATACGGCCCAAATGGCAGCAGTTGGCAATCGTGTACAAGCAAATGCCGGTTTGCTTTGCTCGTTCAATAGCCATTTTCGTTGCTTCGAAACCAGCCCGCTGACCGTAGCCCAAATGTCCCTGAAACTGCAAAATGGCTCCCCGATCTTTGACCAATTCCGGTGGAGTGTTCGGATGGATCTGCCCTTTTTTCAGATATTGCGTATACATACCAATCATGCCGACACCGTGACTGTCGTGTCCGCGAAGATTGGCTTTAACCATGTGATCAGCAACCAGATTGGCCTCATAGGCATCGCTGCCGTTAGCCACCAAAAACGCATGAGCGACTTTGTAGAGTAATTCTTTGGAATAACGCATTTTTGACTCCTTCAATGATTTTCCATTCTATAGCGTTTCAGAAAGAGTCAAAATAAGCGACTATGCTTAGAGTTTTTGCTGAATATTTCCCAATCTGCAAACTTCTTTTTTTTAACATGTACTGAGAAAACTGTGCCGAATTTTGCGTCACTGTTAATCCGCACAATTTAGGTCGGATCTTTTCGTCCCAACCAAACCGAAATCTGTTTGAATGCTTCAAGAACAGATCTTGGCAACAAGTTCTCTACAGGTTGAGCATAGGGATTTTGAGCAATGATGTCACCTAAAAAGCCTGAGTACTCAGCCTTGCGTTTTTCCAGTCGTCTCTTTAGGTCTCTGTCGGTCATCGAAGACAGTCGCTCATGCTGCAAACGCTTGGCTTTTGCCGAGGTATTGACTGAGGTGTTACAGAGCTTGAGCGCATCCAAAATCTCTCGCCTGAGTTGCGTTTTATAGACCAGCTCCCCTTCCATGGCTAAGCCCGGTGATAAAAAATAAACGCCGCTTTGGTAATCTTTGGCCGAACAATGCAATCGCCTTTCTGTTTCACTTAGCTGCTTTAAAACGACATGCCTGGCATCTCCGTCGTTATCACTGATCACACAAAAAGGTTTGTGAAGGCTCAACGCAAGTGTCAGAAACGGTGCATAGCTTTTCCCATCAACGCCTACAATACTGATTCCAAAGGTGCTCGGGTCATCTCCGAAATAGGCCTGAAACATTCCCCGAATCAACTGCTCTTCAGTCACTCCTTCAACAAATATCAAACCGCGGGCAAAAAGCGTCTCCCCTCTGAAACGCAAAATAAGCCTTTTGATCGTTCGGGTTTCAATCTCATCCATATTCTGTGGCAGCCATCTCACCTCAATACTTGGCCCAAGACGCCTCATGCTTCTGAACTCATGGGGCTCTGATACCGAGGCAATGTAGGGTGAGTACGTCGAGACCACACACTGGTGAGATAACGCCTTAATCTGACTCATTAATGCCCGCTGGGCATTGGGGTGAAGATGAATTTCGGGCTCCTCGGCCGCCATTAACATGAAAAACGGCTGATGAGTGAATGCGGCCTGTTTAGCCAAAAGATCGACCAAAATAATAATCGATAAAATCGCAACACTTTTTTGGCTGCCTTTGCCCTGCAGTGTGGAATAGGGAATGATTTTTTCAGAGTCAGACTTTACTAATGAGAAAAACTCATTGATATTGTCTGCCGTTAAAGCCACATCGTCGGGCAGCCGTGCACCGGGACCTTCTAAACTTTGACACAAAGAATCCAGGAGTTTTCTCAAATCATCAATTGGTTTTTGAGCATAATCCGGGTGCTGCTCGAGAGCCAACCCCAAGCGCCGAACCATTACACTCACAAATGAATGCTCGTTTTGCAGATCCTCTCTGAGATTTTCCTCGGCATCTATACTGACAAAATAAAGTGAAGAGGGAAGTGCTGAAAGTTCTTTGCCCAATCTTGCAGCATCCCAGTGAATCACTTCATACCGTCTTTTTTCAATGGTACCGTCCTCCATTCTGCGAAAAACGGTTCTGAAGGCCACATACTCGCGACGGTACTGATCTCTTCTCACCACCCCGGAAAAGACCTTTTGCCACTGCTCCGAAAATAGTGATAAACGTTGGGATTGATCATTAATCGGAACAAATCGAATATCAACGCAGAGCTCCCGAGCGAAGCAGCCGGACTCATCCACGTGAAAATCTTCCTGCGATACAGCCATTTCATCGCTTAAGGCTAATTCCAAAGCTTTCAAAACAGTGCTCTTGCCGCTATTGTTTGTTCCGAGCAAAACGGAAGATCGCCCAAGCGGCATCTGAAGCGTCTGAATACTTCTAAAACCTTTAATACGTATGCGGTCAACAACGATCATGACAACTTATCCTGTTTTTTCTTATTTTAGCTTTTGCTTCGATCAGATATAGAGCTTTAAGAAAGACTTCCATACAATTAAATTATCCGATCAGGAGAAATTCAGTTATGCGCGAATACACAGAAATTGAAACCATCACTCAGCTTTTGGGACTCGTTACCGAACCCGGACACATTGATCATCATGTGTTCCAAAACATTGACTTTACCGACCTCGCGGATTTGGCCGCACAGTCCACTTACACCGATTGTCTCTTTTTAGGCTGTGTTTTGCCGGATAGTTTTGCCAAAAAATTGGATAAATCCAATCTGATTTTCCCCAAGCTTGACGCGCCTTTTGACATTTACCGCAGCTATCTGTACTCCTCCAATTCTCTTTATTCCGGCTTTGACCTTCGCGATGAGAGCACTGTAGAGAACACCTACGACCGTCGGGTCTATCGGCACTATCTTCAAACTGGTGTTTTTTCCAAAAACATTAAAGAAACCCTTTCGCGCTACCTTCATGATCACTCCATGAGTAACGCAATTAAAGACTTTTTGTCCAATTACAACGCCCGACAAATCGTGGGCATTATGGGCGGACACGATTTACTGCGAACCGATCCGGTTTACCGTCAAATTGTTTTACTCAGTAAACGCCTAACGGAAATGGGATTTATCATGGTGAGCGGCGGCGGAGCCGGGGCGATGGAAGCCACACACCTGGGCGCTTGGCTTGCAGAGCGCACAATCGAAGAAGTGGATGAGGCACTGTCGATTTTATCGAAGGCACCCAGCTGGCAGGATGAAGGCTGGCTCAGCACGGCTTTCATTGTCAAACTGAAAATGAGGCAGACTCACTTTATCAGTTTGGGCATTCCCACCTGGCTTTATGGACATGAACCGGCCACCCCATTTGCGACTCACATTGCCAAATTCTTTGATAACAGTATCCGCGAAGACACGATCTTAAGCATCACCCGAGGCGGATTAATTTATACGCCGGGCAGCGCCGGAACTATCCAGGAAATTTTCCAGGCAGCCGTTCCGAATCATTACAAAACCTACGGCTACTCAAGCCTCATGGTTTTCTTCGGCACTCAATTCTGGCGCCAGGAACTGCCTGTCTACCCGCTCTTGGAACATTTAGTCAAAACGGGTAAATACAACGGTTTATTGATTTCTTTAACAGACGATATTGAAGAGATCGTACAGACGGTGAAGAATTTCCGTCCACAAAAAGGCTAAATTTTTTCACTCTCATGGGAGGCTTTCAGATTTTTTGACAGCAAAGAGCTCAGAAGACTCTATATTTCCGATGGCGGCGAAGTCTTAACCTTCTGAGAAAAAACTATTTGTCTGAATCACTTAACGGCAAAAATGCACTCCTGTCGCTGCCGCAATTGGGACAGGTGAAATAATCCGGCAAGTCATTAAAAGAGGTCTCCTGCGGTATATCCCATTCCTCACAACCTTTTTGAGGATCATAGATATACCAGCAGACCTTACACTGCATTTTTGTTTTAGGACCGATTCGTTCCCGATTCAGTCTGTCGAGAACCTTATCAATACTCTCGCCTGTCATAAGATGAATCCTATAGATAGCCGCGCTGAAGATCGTCCTCAAGCCAGCGTAAAATCTCTTCACAATGCTGTGCACCGGAGCGCATTTCCTGCAAACCTTCACCAACCTCGGGTGGCAGCTTCGTCACTACATAAGCATCAAAGAGAATCTTTCCGGCATTATTGAAAATGCGGTTTCGCCAAATTCCCCTCATGGCTGTGCTCTGAATGTGTGCTGAAGCAAAGCCTGAAATACTGATGTCAATCAGACCCTTGCCCAATTTCTTTTCAATATAAGAGCCGTCAGTCGACGTTAAAGGCTGTCTGGAAATTTCGACGGTATAAGGGGGCTCTGATGATAAAACATCCAGATTTTCTGTTTTTTGTGCCTGTGAGAGTTCCTGTAAAACGGCTTGAGCAGCAAATAAGCCTTCGACAGTTTCATTTTTCATATCAGGTTCAAGCACCTGAGCAGATAAGCAGTCAAGTAGCACTGAGGGCACTTTTGTGACCTCGAAACGATCCACTCCCCGCTCCTGAATACGCCAAAGTCCCTCAACAGCACACTCTTCAAGCTTCACGTCATCTCCAACAGTTGCCCGCACTTCTCCGCTTCCCACTGTTGCGAGAATAAAGTCCAGGTGCTGCGGATTAAATGACGAAAAAGGAATGGTTAAAGCCGATCGCTCTTGGGTGAAATTTTCATTCTTTAAGGCATCTCGGATCTTTTTCAGAAATTCAACAGTCACCAAAGCGGCATCATGCTCAATTTGAGGATCCAGATTGACTTGAGCCCAACGATTTGAAGACATGGTTGGCATTTTTTACCTCTCTGAATGATTAAGCATCACAGTCTTCGCAAGAGCGTTCCGACATGATGGCAATTGTGCGGGTAGCAGGCTTATTGCGGCAAACAATTTCAGACAGCAATTGACAATATTCATCCCATGGCTTTAAACCCTGAACCGCCCCTAGGAAATCTGCATTAAGAAAAATAGCCACAGCAGGCAGTGATCTCAGCCCCCATCGGGCGGCAAGACTGCGGGCTTCTTTGAAGTCAGCCCAGGCTGTCTGACTCAAAGTACCGTTGAAAGCTTTCTTTAGTTCGGGGGCAATGACTGCCATATCCAATGTCGTTTTACGTTCATTGGGATCATCGGCAAAAACCAACATTTTAAGTCCTGAAGCAGCGAGGAAATCCTCTAGTTGAGCAGAACCGAGAAGACTGAAAGCTGCTTCTTCAAAAAGGCGCTTAAAAACCGGATGTTTGCCGATCTCTATTCGATTAATCTCTGCAGTCACAGCATTAAACGCTTTAACCATCTGATTGCTTCCTCAAATAACTTTTTTACCCACTAAATTTTTCAGGTGAGGCGGTAAGTTAACGGTTTCAGACTCCAAATCTTCAAAAGTCCTGTTAATTTCCTGAGCGTCTGTGCAGCCTTGCATGACTTTATCCACGCAGGCAAGCGCCTGCTCAATTTTTGCCGCCTCTACGGCATCGACTACTCTTAGAGCATTGCCTCTGAAAACCAGTACATAGTCTCCCGGAGAAACAGACTCTAACAATGAAATATCAACCCGCTCGATTTGCTCACCGCTTTGTACATCAGCACTCATTCCGCTGGCTGTGTCATGCACTGCAATCACTTTTCTAGGAATCGCTATACACATATCGCATCCTTCAGAGTCACCTTGCCTGAGCTTTTACGATAAACCTTAAATCGCCCAAACGGAATGCCTCTTTTTCACTGGGGCGGCCTTTTTCGTAGGAAACTCTTTCAAGCGTTTGATCACACAATGGCTCAACCCTCTCATCAATATTGCGTTGCTTAGGTTCTAAGCCCCAAGAAGTGAGCTCCTCTTGAGCCATATGGAGTGCCTCATCAATTTTTTGAGCAACAATTTCTGTGAGACTGCCGCCGTAATCATTTAATTCAAGCGGCTGAACCCCGACAATGCTGACGGCCTGCGGCTCATATCCTTCAAGAGCGGCCATTGCCAAAACATCATTCATACCGGCCTGATGGGCTGAAATTTTTGTTGATGACCAAAGTGCAATTTCCTTGTTTCTGAGAATCTTCAGTGTCCCGGGCTCATCTTTAAAGTCACAGCAATCAAAAATCAGAAGTCTGTCGGCATCCATGACTTCATTGATGAGATACGCGCCCAGCGTTCCACCATCGATCACCCGCACTCTGCTGTCTTCGGAAAACTTTTTGTGATAGGCCTCTACCGCTCTGACTCCGAACCCCTCATCGGCCCAAAGAATATTTCCGATTCCTATGACAAGCGCTTCGTATTTTGACATCGCTACCTTTCACCTACACTAAACTCAAACACGAAAAAGGCCTGAGAGATCCGATGTCCTCAAGCCTTTTTCCCTGGCGGTTAATGATGACTTTCTTTAAACATCCTCAATCCGGTAGACATGGAAGAAAGCGTCGTTGCTCCTCCCATCACATCTTCTCTGAAAGACATGTAAATGTGCGCAATGGAAAAGAGGATAAACACATACATACAGGCGTGGTGGATCGTTCGAACAGTCTGAGCGTCGCCCGCAAGACTAAAGACCCAACCGAACCAGCTCATCCAACCCGTATCCCACCCCCAGGCTTGGGCATAAAGCGCAAAGCCGGTAATGATCACGACGAAACTGCCCAAAACAAACATGGCAAACATCGCCAATTGTGCCAACGGGTTATGGCCGGCATACTCAGGTGCACTCTTTTTAAGAAAGAGATAGTAGAGAACCTGAGCCAATACGCCCTTCCACCACTTCAGAGACCAAAGCGGGGGAATAAAAATCATGCGCGCATAACGATTCCCGACAATTGCCCAAAAGATACGATAAATAAAGAGCACCGTGAAGATCATGCCGGCGATAAAGTGCGCAAGGCGGATGTAACCGAAGTCGTAAGTGACCCAGGTGTCCCCTAAATTCGCCACAAGCGGCGCACCGATCAAAAATCCGGTCACGATCATCACTGCCATGCATAGAGCCATCAGCCAGTGCCAGATACGCACCGGTGCTTCCCAGACGTAAATCGGGTGAGTTCCGCCTGAAGGATCGACCTCAAAAGTGACAGGATCAATTCTCATAGCTCTGTTTCTCCTAACGGACTCGAACACGGCAGAGTTCATGACCCTGCGGGTCCAAAACGTGCGTTGCGCAGGCCAGGCACGGATCAAAGCTGTGGATCGTACGAATGATTTCCAGGGGCTTTTCGGGATCTGCCACCGGCGTTCCGATCAGAGAGGTTTCAAAAGCACCCTGCTGTCCGTCGGGCGAGCGCGGCGAAGCATTCCACGTTGTCGGCACAATGGCCTGCCAGTTCTCAATGCGCGTATCTTTGATGACACACCAGTGCCCGAGAGCGCCACGGGGGGCTTCACAGAAACCGACACCACGGCATTCTTTAGGCCAAGTCTTCGGTTCCCAAAGCTCCATATTGGCGGCAACCTCATCACCGGACTTAATGTTGGCAATGAGATCATCAACATACTGCACCATCTTATGAGCAGTCCAATCACATTCCAATGCTCGGGCTGCATGGCGTCCCAAGGTGGAGTAGACCGCTTCAAGCGGCAAATTAAGTTCTTTAAGAAGTTCCAATGCCGGTTCTTTAAAGTGCTTCACATCCTTGGCAATGGAGACGATCAGGCGGGCAAGGGGTCCCACTTCCATCATGTGTCCCTTCCAGCGCGGGCTCTTAATCCAAGAATACTTTCCTTTCTCACCCAACCACTCAAACTTGGTCTTCGTGCCTACAGAACCTTCAGGCAGTTCAAAAGCCTGATCCGTTACGCCTTCCCAGGGATGAAGCCCTGTTTTGCCTTCCGGATATTTGTACCAGGAGTGATCCACGTACTCCTGAATTTGATTCAGATCACGCAAATCTACTTCCTGGACATGAGCCAGGTCGCCGTCAATAATGGCGCCCGAAGGCATCTGCAGAGATTTCTCTGACCAGTCGTTGGCAATTTCCGGGAAGTCCCCGTAGCAGAGCACATTCTTCTTAACAATGCCGCCGCCGTACTTGAACCATTCCGGATAGAAAGAGGCAATGGCTTTGATATCGGGCAGATAGACATTGTGAACGAATTCCACGGACTGTTTGGCAATGTCACGCATGTAGTTCATCGTGACTTCATTGATCATGTTGCCTGCGGCACCCGAATCATGCATATTGATCGGACAGGCGACACCGCCCACCAAATAGTTCGGGTGAGGATTTTTACCGCCCAAAATCGTATGAATTTTGATGATTTCACGTTGGAAATCCAATGCTTCCAAATAGTGAGTGACCGCCAAAAGATTCACTGCTGCAGGCAGCTTCATGGCCGGATGCCCCCAGTAGCCGTTGGCAAAAATACCCAACTGACCGGAAGCGACAAACTTCTTCAAACGATTCTGTACATCGCGGAAGTAGCCCGGAGAACTCAAAGGATGATGCGGACTGATCTTCTTTTGCAATTCGGACACTTCTCTGGGATCGGCCGACAGAGAGCTCACCACATCGACCCAATCGAGCGCAGACAACTGATAGAAGTGAACAATATGGTCATGCGTGTAAAGCGTCGCATTCATCAAATTGCGAATAATGTTGGCATTTTTAGGAATTTTGATGCCGATTGCATCTTCAACGCTTCGCACGGCTGCCAAGGCGTGAATACCGGTACATACCCCGCAGATTCTTTCAACAAACGCCCAGGCATCACGCGGATCACGTCCTTTTAAAATCACTTCCAAGCCGCGCCACATCGTGCCCGTACTCTGGGAGTCCGTAATGACGTTGCCGCCATTGCCCAACACCGCCTGAACGCGCAGATGACCTTCGATACGCGTCACCGGATCAACAACAATACGACGATCTGCCATTATTCTTCCCTCCCGAGATCCTTATTGTTTTTCTTCGCTCTGGCTTGAGCCACAGCCGACATTGCTGCATGAGCAATTGCAGCAGCGCCCACTACACCAACTGTTGCCAAGCCGACCTTATCGACCGTGGATTCAATTCCTCCGAAGCCCGGCGGCAATATCGTTGTTTCATGTTCGTAGAAGGAACCCTTATCGAAGAAATTCGGTTCAGAGCAGCCGATGCAGCCATGGCCGGACTGCACGGGCCACGAAAGACCTTCATTCCAGCGAATGGTCGAGCAGGCGTTATAGGTCGTAGGACCTTTGCAGCCGACTTTATAGAGGCAGTAACCTAATTTAGCGCCCTCATCGTCGAATTTTTCAACGAACTGACCGGCATCAAAGTGAGCCCGACGATAGCACTTATCATGAATGCGCTGACCGTAGAACATCTTGGGGCGTCCCAGGCGGTCTAGCGGCGGGATGCGGTCATAGGTCAGAATATAGGTCACGACAGCCGTCATCACTTCCGGAATCGGCGGGCAGCCCGGAACCAAAACAACGGGCTTATCGGTGATGATTTCCGTAATGGGAACCGCGTGAGTGGGATTGGGTTTGGCAGCCTGCACACAACCCCAGGCAGCACAGGACCCCCAACCGATTACAGCCTTGGCTCCTGCTGCCACGTGCTTAATTTTTGCCAAGAAAGTTTCGCCGGCCGGAATACAGTTGACACCGTCATCGTTGAGAGGAACATTGCCTTCAACAGCGAGGATATACTGACCCTTGTACTTTGTAATCGTTTCTTCCAAAGCCGCTTCTGCCTGATGACCGGCTGCCGCCATAATGGTGTCATCGTAATCTAGGGAAATCATCGACAGCACCAAGTCTTTCGCTACCGGATGATAAGAACGGATGAAAGATTCCGTGCAGCACGTGCATTCCAAACCATGTAACCACACCACAGGCATTCTGGGCTTTGTTTCAATGGCATGCGCAATTTCCTGCGCTCCTGCACTGCCCAGTCCCAAACTTGCAGCCGTTAGGGAACAAAACTGCAGAAAACTGCGGCGGCTGACACCCTGACGTCTCAGGGCTTCATATTGAGTTTCGTGCATAAATAAAATCTCCTTAGCCTTTTTGCAGACGCTTAACTTAAAAAGGCCCACCATTAAACGCTTACAGATTCCTGATTAGATTGTATTGCACGATAAGTCCGACACTTATAAGAAAAAGAGCGATTTCATTACCCTTAAGAGGTACATTTTGCTTATTTTGTTATATCCGTCTTTATCTTTCACTGATTTTTCCCAATCTTTTTTAAAAATGTCCAAAACGGTAATGTTTAACAGTTTAATTTCGGCTTATTTAGAGTACCCTAAAAAACAGAATCAATGAGGTGATAGCGTGCCGATTAACTCCTGCTGCCCTAACGATATTTTTGAAAAAGAATTCGAAGCGATTTTTCAAAAAAAGATGAAGGGCTTACCCATTTGCCGCAATGATTTGCGTGTCAGAGCGCTGGGATTTCAATCCTATCGCGGGCATTGGCTGGGGGCCTTGGTGACGCCGTGGTCTGTTTTGGTCGTTTTCAGTAGCGGCGACAAAAAGACTTGGCCCGCCGTTCAAGAAGGGAAAATTACGACCGTTAACCTTCCTGCCGGTCCCTTCAGTTTTTTAGGGATGCAAAGCGAACGTTTAGGGTCCTTTCTTGCCTGCTCACTCATGAGTCCGATTGAGCGAATGTTTAATCAGAGAAGCGTTGAAGCGTTTGCTCTTAAAGCACTCACCATGATGATGACGCCTTCCTCAGGAGTCACTCAAGACTTGGGAGCAATACCGAAGAAACTCTCCCGCAGAGATTTTTTCCAACCCTTTAACCAGGAGAGAAAATAAAGTGTCCTATCCTGATGCATCCACCGTTTCCCTGGTTATTGAAGAAAAGGGCTCTCAGCTTGACGTACAGCTGCGCAATCACCGTACAAGGGATATTGCGCTGGCAGCGCAAATGGTCGGGCCTGACAAAACCAAGGTCATCCTGCAGTCGCTTTTGGGTCTTTGCCCGATTGCACAGGTGAGTGCCTTTGATTTAGCCTGGCGGGCAGCAAAAAATCAAGAAGGAGAATCGGTCAGCGAAACCACTCAAAAACTGATTGAGGCTGAGGCAATACTGGAGACGATTCGGGTGCTCAGTATGGACCTTCAGCCCTATACGATCCACGGGAAAGTCAGTCCGGAAACTTTAAAAACCATAGGAGAATTGCGTTCCAGACTTTACCGGCTCACGCAAAACGATTCTGCCGACTATGCAGCGGTGCAGACACTCATTGAAGAGATCCGGGCTTTGGTGATTTTGTGGTTTACGCGCGAAAAAATCGCGATTAATGCCATTAAACATACCTTTGAGCGATTCGACGATATAACAATCGACGGCAAAGCACTGCTCTTTGCCGAAGAGATCGAAAATAAAGAAATTCTCAAGCTCTTTGTTCGTATCCTCAAAGACTATCCCGACTGGACCTTGTGCCCACAGCTCGCGGGCGCTCGCGTGACCGGAGCATTGGCGCGGACTCGCAGTCGGAAAGACTCGGGCAGAAGGGAGTCATTTCGGATAAAAGATTTGATTCTCGCTCGGTTTGAAGAGCTGAAGTCTTTTGCTTCAGGCCTCGTGAGTCCGTTTACGGGTCAGAGTTTTTATCTTGACAATGGCTGGGGTGTCGGTCTGGTTGAGACCGCGCGGGGCTCATTAATGCATTTTCTGACTCTTGAGAACGAGAAGATGCAGTTTCATATTGTTGCCCCGACCGAGTGGGTGTTTCAGGCAGAAAGTCCGATGGTTGAAGTCATGAACGTTTATGCCAATCAAAGGGTTCATGCGGTGAAATCGGTTGTCACCGGACTCAATCTTATCGGCTGCGCCTTTGATCCCTGCACAAAAATGACGGTTTCTTGGCCTCAAAGGAATATCTAATGCACGAACTTTCTCTAGCCGAAGGCATTGTGGATATTGTTGAACGAACGGCCCAAGCCAACAACGTGCAACGGGTCAAAAAAGTGCGCATTGCCGTGGGGGAACTGGCGGGCGTTGATATTGAGAGTCTGGTTTTTGCCTGGCAGTCTGTCAGGCGTGGCGGCTGCGCCGATCAGGCAGAACTCGTCATTGAACGACCTGCCGGACGCGCCTGGTGCCTTGATTGTTCAAAGGAGGTCCCCCTGAAGCGTTACGGGGACCCCTGCCCGATTTGCTCGGGCTACCACTTAAGCGCCACTGCCGGAACAGAATTAAAAGTGATCGACATCATTGCCGAAGATATCGGCAATGATTTGAAATAAGGAGTTTTGATATGTGTACAACTTGCGGTTGCGGTGAAAAGCATTCCCATACTCATACGCACAGAGATGAGAACGGTAATCTTGTGACTCATACTCATGAGGACCACGTGCACGAACACGAAACCTCACCCCAACATACCCACGATAGCGCTATGGGTGCAGAACGTGCAATCAGCATCGAGGAAGATATCCTTGCCAGAAATAATGAAATTGCCAACGAAAACCGTCAGCTCTTCAGACAAAAACATATCTTGGCTCTTAATTTTGTCTCCAGTCCCGGTTCAGGCAAAACGGAGTTACTTTGCGCCACAATCAAAGCCTCTGAGGGTCAATTCACCGTTAACGTCATCGAAGGGGATCAGCAAACCAGTAACGACGCTAATCGAGTAAGAGCCACCGGAGTGCAGGCCCATCAAATCAATACGGGTAAGGGGTGTCATTTGGATGCGGAAATGGTTTGCCATGCGATCAGTCATATGGATTTAGCCGATTCGAGCGTACTTTTCATCGAAAATGTCGGCAATCTGGTTTGCCCTGCCGAATTTGACTTGGGCGAAGCCCATAAAGTTGTCATCCTGTCAGTCACCGAAGGCGAAGATAAGCCGCTTAAGTACCCGGATATGTTCAGAGCGGCAGATGTCATGATTATCAACAAAATCGACTTACTGCCTTATGTGAAGTTCGATATTGATGCCTGTGAAGAGTATGCAAGACGGGTCAACCCCAAAATACAGGTACTAAGAGTTTCTGCGACTACGTCCGAAGGCTTGGATCGCTGGATCACGTGGCTGCAGGCCCGGAAAACTTTGGCTGCGTTCTAGAGAATAATCAACCATGATCGCAAAGTTTTTCCGCATAAATGGCCTCGTGCAGGGTGTGGGCTTTCGTCCCACTGTCTATCGTATTGCGCTTGACTTGGGGCTCAAGGGAGAGGTTTTCAATGACGCAGAAGGCGTTGGAGTCTTTCTGGAAGGCAACGAAGAAGCTGTATTAAAGTTTCCGCAAGTGATGCGGAAAGAAAAGCCGCCCTTGGCAAGGATTGATTTCATCCGTATGAGCGATGCGGCTATTAAGGGCTACAAAGACTTTACGATCACCGAGAGCCAGGCAGGCCACGTCAAAACCTCCATCACAGCCGATGCCGCCACCTGTAAGGCTTGTCTTAAAGACATGTTTACGCGCAGCAACCGCCGCTACCGCTACGCTTTTACGAACTGCACGCACTGCGGTCCCCGCTTTACGATTACCCGGCACCTTCCTTACGATCGGCCTCAGACAACTATGGCCTCTTTTGTGATGTGCCCGGATTGTCTGGCTGAATACACCGATCCCTTGGACAGGCGCTTTCACGCTCAGCCTAACGCCTGTCCGGTCTGCGGGCCTCAACTTTGCTTTGAAGATTCAAAGGGCACAAAACTGACGGGAGACCCCATTGACAATGCCGTTGCGAAAATCCGTGAAGGAAAAATCGTTGCCGTCAAAGGACTGGGGGGTTTTCATTTAGTTTGTGATGCAAGAAATCAAGAAGCGGTTGAACGTTTAAGAAAACTTAAAGGGCGGCATGAAAAAGCTCTCGCCGTCATGATGGCTAATACGGTCAGCGCAAAACTGTATACACACATTAACGAGGCTGCAGCGAAAACGCTCGAAAGTGTTGCGAGACCAATTGTTCTGCTGCCGAGAAAAGATCCGAAATCTTTGCCCGGCATTGCTGACGCTCTCACTGACATCGGCATCATGCTCCCCTATACACCGGTGCATTGGCTTCTTTTTCACAGCCTGGCAGGCAAACCCGACGGTGATGACTGGACAGAAAATCTCGCTCTCGATGAAGTACTCGTGATGACTTCTGCCAACTACTCCGGTGAACCTCTGGTCATCGGCAACGATGAGGCAAAAGCAAAACTCAAGCATATTGCAGATTACTTCCTGATGCATAACCGTGAAATTTTGGTCCGCTGTGATGACTCTGTTGTCAGACTGATCGGTGATACACCGATTTTTATCCGACGTTCAAGAGGTTATGCTCCTGATGCCATAAAACTACAGCAAGCAATACAACCGAGTTTTGCCGCCGGGGCCTATCTGAAAAATACCGCAGCTTTAACCAGGCAAGAAGATATATTTCTGACTCAGCATATCGGAGACCTGGACAATAGCAGCACCAACAATGCTTATCGTGAAGCGATAGAACATCTGTCTCAACTTTACGAAATCAAACCTCAGATTGTTGCAGCTGATGCTCATCCGGATTTCTTCAGTTCCAGATACGCAGAAGAAGTGGCTCGCAAAAACCATGCTCACTTTTTCCCCATTTACCACCATGCTGCTCATGTGGCAGTCGCCATGGCCGAACTTAATCGCGCAATACCGACCGTGGGGCTCGCTCTTGACGGTGTCGGTTTAGGGCCGGGTAACGCCATCTGGGGAGGCGAGCTTCTTTGGCTCAAACCAACAGGTTTCGCCCGCTTAGGAAGCCTCTTACCGATTGCCCTTCCGGGCGCAGACAAAGCAGCGTTGGAACCTCGCCGGATGGGTGCTTCTGTTTTAACAGCTTTAGGCAAGGGCGATCTTATTGCGAAGTTTTTCCCAAACCTGCCTCATGCCGAACACTTTGAGCAATTGATTGGCAACTCCTCGCTCTCGCCTTTAACCTCTTCGGTGGGCAGACTCTTTGATGCGGCAAGCGCCCTTTTAGGTCTATGCGAAGTTCAGCACGATGAAGCCTATGCCGCCTCACTGCTTGAGAGCGCCGCTTTCGGTCTCAAGCCCCGAGCCCACAGCGAAGGTTTTGAAATTCAAAATAACCGATTGAGCCTTTTGCCGTTTTTCAATGAGTTGGTTGAACACCGTCAGGGGTTCGACAGCGAAACGATCAGACAGTGGGCGGCAGACTTTCATGCAACACTCGCTCTCGGCCTAGCAACTCTGACTCGACAGGGCTGCAGCAACATTGATTACAGCGGTCCGATTATGTTAACCGGAGGCTGTATGGCCAATAGAATACTGACAGACTGTCTGGTTAAGCAATTACAACGCATGGGTTTTGAAAATTACTTTCCGCAAAAGGTCCCTGCGGGTGACGCAGGTTTAGCCTTAGGGCAAATTTGGCTAAGTTCGCTTGCTTTAAATGCCAAAGCGGATCAATACACTTATGAAGGAGACCGATAAACTCGGGAAAAACGATGTGCCTGGCTGTCCCTGCAAAGATTATTGAATTAAAAGATAGTGATAACGCCCTGTGCGACTTCAACGGAATTACCAAAGTAGTCAACGTCGCTCTGATCGAAGACCCCAAAGTCGGCGATTGGGTGATCGTTCATGTGGGATTTGCTTTAAACAGAATTGATGAAAGTGAAGCAATTCAAACTCAGCAGATTCTCAATTCTTTTGCCTCAAAAGAAGGTATTGTAGGATAAGAAATAAAGCATGCAGTACATCAGCGAATACCGTGACAAAGAAAAGGCGTTAGCACTCAGTGAAGCCATCCGTAAGCTTGCCGATCCCCATAAAAGATATCGGTTTATGGAGTTTTGCGGCGGACACACCCACGTTCTGTCGCGCTGGGGGTTAACGGATCTGCTGCCCGAACAAGTCAAAATGATTCACGGACCCGGCTGCCCGGTCTGCGTTTTACCGGTGGGACGCATAGAGATGGCCATTGAGCTTGCGCTCAAAAAAGACATTATTCTCTGCACCTATGCCGATACATTAAGAGTACCGACTTCTAAAGGTATTTCTTTATTTAATTGCCGTTCAATGGGCGGAGACATCCGTATGGTTTACTCTCCCATGGATGCAATCAGTATCGCTCAAAAAAATCCTGATAAAGAAGTCGTCTTTTTTGCCATCGGCTTTGAAACCACAACGCCGCCAACGGCGATAGCAGTTAAAACCGCCCGAAAGCTAAAACTCAAAAATTTCTCTGTCTTTGTCAACCACGTGCTGACGCCTGCTGCAATGAATCACATTCTTCTTAGCGCCCAAAAGCGTGCCGGCGGGGTATCTTTAGACGGTTTGGTCGGACCTGCGCACGTTTCGACAGTCATCGGTTCAGATGCCTATGAACCGTTTGCCCGAACTTGGCATAAACCGGTGGTCATCGCAGGCTTTGAACCACTGGATATGCTGCTCGCTATTTTTATGCTTATCAAGCAGGTCAACGAAGGACGAGCGGAAGTTGAAAATGAGTTTTCCCGTGCGGTTACCCCTAAAGGCAACACCACGGCCATTACACTCATGAGCGAGGTATTCGAACTTCGGGAAAGTTTTGAGTGGCGTGGTTTGGGAGTTGTTCCTTTTTCTGCTTTAAGGTTAAAAGAAAGCTATTGTGATCTGGATGTAGAAAAACGATTCAATATGCCAGAGCGTCACAGTTCGGACAATCACGCCTGTGCCTGCGGAGCAATCTTAAGGGGTGAAAAGAGTCCGACAGAGTGCAAGCTTTTTGGCACCGTCTGCACACCGGCTCATCCGGTCGGCGCCTGTATGGTGAGCTCCGAGGGCGCCTGTGCAGCCTATTGGCGCTATGCTCCGAAAAATAAAGTAAGTATTTAAGAGAAAGATTATGTCTTCAATAAAACCCAATTATGTTCGCCATTTGGATCTTCGTAATGGTCTGATTGAAATGACACACGGAGCCGGAGGCTTAGCCAGTGCCCAATTGATTGAAGAAATCTTTGCCAAACACTTCACTAACGAATGGCTCGATGAAGGCCACGACGGCGCCGTATTGCCGCCGATCAGAAGACCCGTTGCCGTCTCCTGTGACTCGCATGTCATCTCCCCTATCTTTTTCCCGGGAGGCGATATAGGGCGCCTGGCCATTTGCGGAACGGTTAACGATGTTGCAATGTGCGGAGCAAAGCCTTTATATATCGCCGCAAGTTTTATTTTAGAAGAGGGACTGGCCCTTTCGGATTTAGACAAAATAGTCTCTTCCATGGCTGCTGCAGCCAGAGAAGCCGGTGTGGCCATAGTCACCGGTGATACGAAAGTGGTTGAAAAGGGCCATGGAGATGGAATTTATATCTCGACAACAGGGATAGGAGAAAAGTTGACTGATTTTCTGATTTCCGGTCATCAGGCCAAACCCGGAGATGCTGTTCTCATATCGGGCAGCATGGGCGATCACGGAACAGCCATTTTGTCAAAGCGCGAAAACATGTCTTTTTTGACTGAAATACAAAGTGATACCGCTGCACTCAATGGGCTGGTTGAAAAGATCTTAAAGGTTGCTCCTGATATCCACGTTCTAAGGGATCCGACCCGAGGGGGACTTGCAGCTACTCTTAACGAAATTGCACATCAAAGCAATGTCGGAATTTTCTTAAATGAAGACCAAATTCCGGTCAAACCCAGCGTTGCTGCGGCGTGCGAATTTTTAGGACTTGATCCGTTGTTTGTAGCCAATGAAGGCAAACTCATTGTAATCTGCGAGAAAAAAGAGGCCCAAGCGGTTCTCGAAGTCATGAGAACCCACCCTCTGGGTCAAGAAGCTGCCATCATCGGAGAGGTTACAGAAGAAAACGCCGGCTGCGTTGAAATGCAGACAATTTTAGGAGGTCGCAGAAGCGTCGACTGGTTAAACGGCGAACAGCTTCCGCGAATCTGCTAGCGATTGGTCCAAACCAGTCCTGCTCCGAACAAGGAGAAAAGAGCCCCTGCAACAGCGTCGATCCAACGACCTGCCTTTTTATAGAGTTCGCGGGGCTTTTTGCTGCCGAAAACCAGTGACACAAAGCCAAACCAAGCAAAAGACTCCAGCACAACAAAAACAAAAAGCCCCAGCTTGGCTGCATCCGTGACATCCGGCGTAATAAAGGTTGAAAAAATACTGCCGAAATAGATCACAGCCTTCGGATTGGCAAGGTTAGTGAGCAACCCGTATAAGAATGGGGACTTCATGTCCGCCACCGTATCACCGATAAATTCTTGAGCCTGATTCTTCTGATTAAAAGAATATCTCAAGAGATTGATGCCCATCCAGAGCAGATACAATCCGCCGGCGATGGCAATAAAGCGCTGCAGCCAAGAGATCGTTTCAAAAAGAATATGCAAACCCAAAATAGAAACACCGGCCCAGACGAAAATACCGGCTGCGATGCCCAGTACTCCAAGCATCGCCTTGGGACGGGATTGACTCATGGCTGTGCGAGTCACGAAGAAAAAGTCGGGTCCCGGTGACATCAGAGCGATCAAATGAACTACTGCAATAGAAAAAAACAGTGACATCATCGTCAGGTTCTCCTAAAAGAGGTGGCGATTCTAATGCCTGCAAAACAGAAAATAAAACCCACAACTACGAGCTCTTGCTTAACGGGAAGACAAAAAATTATTGATATCCATGACGCACTTTTTAAAGAACGTATAATTTCACGGATCAAACAATATTTTCTATAAAGGCTTCTCATGACATGGATTGTCGGTCTGACCGGCGGCATCGGTTCCGGTAAAACACAGGCCAGTAACGCTTTTGAGGCTTTAGGGGTACCGGTCATTGACACTGACCTCATCAGCCACGCCATTACCGCTCCGAACGGTTTAGCCATTGAGGCAATCCGTGAGGCTTTCGGCGACGATTTAATCAGTCCCTCTGGCGGACTGGACCGCAAAGCCATGCGGGAACTCGTTTTTCAAAATCCTGAGGCTCGGCACAAACTCGAAGCTATTTTGCATCCTTTGATCGCAAACGTGACGATGGCTTCTGTTGCCCAACACACAGATGCTCCCTACGTCGTCCTAGTGGTACCGCTTTTAGCTGAAAGTCCTCAATGGCTCAAGCGCTGCGATCGGGTTTTAGTCATTGACTGTGAGGTTGAAACCCAGGTTGAACGCGTTATGGCACGCTCGCATCTTTCTCGAGAAGCTGTGATGGCCATTATTGCTACACAGGCAACGCGTGATGCCAGAAAAGCCATTGCCAATGAAGTGATTGTGAACGAATCTACAGTGGAAGCTTTAACGCAGCAAGTGCGTCGTTTGCATGACTTCTACCTCAATATGGCGCGTCAGTCACCCAAAGCGGGAGAACCCGTATGATCGTCAAGTGTCCGATTTGCAAGAAGCCGGTTGAGTGGTCAGACAAGAACCCCTGGAGACCCTTTTGCTCGGAGCGCTGCAAATTAATCGATTTGGGCGAGTGGGCAAGTGATGCCTATGTCATTCATGGCAACTCCTATGCCCAAACTAACGAATCTGAAGCCGACAAACTCGCCCAAGAGCTTTTTTCTCATCTGCAGGAAGAGAAAAAAGAGAATACGGAAGCTAAATAGTTTCTATCCAACCGTTTGCCCCGTGCGGTCTTAATAATTTTTCATTCGTAATTTTGATGTTTGTGAGATAAAGCGGCACGGGGTTATCGCTCATCAATCTCAGCCAAGCACTGGAAGCCACACGAACACCCGGATCAACCCAAGCAAATAGTGCGCCGCTTGCCGCTATCTCGGTACAACGATTGGGATCGGCTTTAAGAGCAAAGCGTTTATTTGAGATTTTCTCTATCTCTTGAGCGTTATCAACAAAAACGCCGTCAGCTTTTTGCTGAATGCATTCACAAGCCTCAACATCGACCCAAACTTCTTTTACGCCAAGCGCTTTCAGCGTTTCTCTCCACTGATCAATAGCCTCGGCATGCTCCGCGCAAAGAATCACGCCCTCAGGCTTTCTTTGCTTTAAAACGTCCAAGTCAATCGTTTCAGATTTAAGTTTTACCCAATACTTTGGCATATTGAGCCACTCTTGAATCGGTTTACTGGCCTCAAGCACCGGGCTTGGCCAAGATTGGGATTCAAAAAATCCGAAAGAGTTCTGCTTTTCCAAGGCTTTTGGGGTTCCTGACCAATTCCAGGAACGAACAAAATGAAGACGAACCTTAGCGTGCGGATACTCAAAAACAATTGTGACCCAAGGGGTACAGTCGTGCATATCTATGCCGAGCTCTTCCTTTATTTCGCGCTTTGCCGCCTCTTCTACGGTTTCCATCGCTTCAAGTTTTCCGCCGGGAAATTCCCACCAACCGGCATAAACCTTTCCTTGAGGTCTGGAGCTCAAAAGGCACCGTCCCTCTTCGTCCATCAATACTGCACAGGCAACAATTGTTTCAGTTCGCTCTGACATTTTTCATTCCTTTTAACGAAAAAGCGCCCGTCTGAGAGCGCTTTTTCCATTGAACTCACTATGGCTTAGTCAATGTGTCCGTGGCAATTCTTAAATTTCTTGCCCGAACCGCAGGGGCACAGATCATTGCGGGAGACGCCTCGCCAGTCGACCTTATCCAGATCCACTCCGGCAGGAGAAATACCCGTAAACGAAAGCTCTCTGCCTTCATCATCGTGCACCACCTTTTGCTTGGCCTGCTGCTGAGCCTTCGCTTGAGCTTGAGCCTGAGCTAAAGCCTGTGCTCTTTGAAGAGCTTCTTCCTGAGCGCGCTGCTGCTCTGCCATCACCTCTTCGCGAGTTTGAATACGTACGGTCATCAGGACACGCATCACATTTTCGCGCACGCGGTCAAGCAGCGTTTCAAACATGGAGAAGGCTTCACGCTTATATTCCTGCTTAGGCTGCTTTTGAGCATAGCCGCGCAGGTAAATACCCTGGCGCAAAGCGTCCAAAGCGGTAATATGAGCGCGCCAAATGCTGTCTAAGACCTGAAGCGTGACTTGCTTAGCAAAATTGTGCATTGCTTCGGGACCGGCCAACTCAATCTTTTCGTTATAGATGCGGTCAGCCTCATCAATCAAAGCCTTGAGCAAATCTTCGTCGGTCGTGGAATTGCTCTTTTCAAGCATTGCGGCGAAATCCAAATCAATGCCCCATTCGCTCTTAAGAATGGTCGTCAAAGTGTTCAGATCCCATTGTTCTTCAACCGTATCGACCGGAACATACGTTCTGAAAAGATCCGTGAAATAGCCGTGACGCAAATTGGTCACCATTTCACTTAAGTCATTGCTTTCCAAAATCTCGTTACGCAAACGATAGATTTCGCGGCGTTGGTCATTTTGAACGTCATCGAACTCAAGCAGCTGTTTGCGGATGTCGTAGTTACGGCCTTCGACCTTTCGCTGTGCGCTTTCAATCATGCGAGAAAGCATGTTGGATTCAATGGCCACGCCTTCTTCAAGCTTAAGCTTGTCGGCAATAGCTCTCATGCGATCGCCGCCGAAAATGCGAAGCAGCGGATCTTCCATTGACAGGTAAAAACATGAAGAACCCGGGTCACCCTGACGGCCAGCACGGCCGCGAAGCTGGTTGTCGATACGGCGGGATTCATGGCGTTCGCTGCCGATAATACGCAGACCGCCTGCAGCCACCACCTTATCGTGTTCAACCTGCCACTCGGCTTTGATTTTTTCAATCTGAGCCTGCTTTTCTTCTTCAGACAAATCAGGATTCGTTTTAATGTCATCAATGTGCTTGTTGATGCCGCCACCCAAAACAATATCGGTACCGCGGCCGGCCATATTGGTAGCGATAGTCACCACACCCGGGCGACCGGCTTCCAACACAATCTGAGCTTCACGTTCGTGCTGCTTGGCATTTAACACATTGTGTTTGATGCCTTCTTTGTCAAGAAGCTGACTCAACGCTTCGGAATTTTCAATAGACGTCGTACCCAAAAGAACCGGTTGCTGACGCTTGTTGCACTCTTTGATATCTTCAATAATGGCACGATATTTTTCATCAACAGTACGGAAAACCTTGTCTTGTTGATCATCGCGAATCATCTTCTTGTGCGTCGGGATAACAACCGTTTCCAATCCGTAAATATCCTGGAATTCGTAGGCTTCGGTATCGGCCGTACCGGTCATGCCTGCCAGTTTGTCATACATACGGAAGTAATTTTGGAACGTAATAGAGGCAAAAGTTTGGTTTTCCTGATTGATCTTTACCCCTTCTTTGGCTTCCACAGCCTGATGCAAACCTTCAGACCAACGGCGTCCCGGCATCAGACGACCGGTAAATTCGTCAACAATCACGATTTCGCCGTTTTGAACCACATAATGCTGATCGCGCTTAAAGAGCGTATGCGCTCTCAGAGAAGCCATTAAATGGTGCATCAAAATGATGTTCTGAGCCGAGTAAAGGCTTTGACCCTGAGGAATCAAACCGCGTTGAGTAAGAATTTGCTCAATGTGTTCGTGGCCTTGCTCAGAGATGTAGACTTGACGGGCTTTTTCATCGACCCAGTAGTCGCCCTCGCCTTTTTCCGTGACCTGACGACTCAAAAGCGGAGGAATATCATTGATCTTTGCATAAAGCTCGGTGTTATCGTCTGCAGGGCCGGAAATGATCAAAGGCGTACGGGCTTCATCGATCAAAATGGAGTCCACTTCGTCAACAATTGCATAGTGCAGACCGCGCTGACGACGGTGATTGATGTCGTACTCCATGTTGTCACGCAGGTAGTCAAAGCCAAATTCATTATTGGTACCGTACGTGATATCCGCGGCGTAAGCCTCAACCTTTTCTTCATTGGGCTGTTGGCTGTAGATAGTGCCGACAGATAAGCCCAGGAAGTTATAAACACGTCCCATCCACTCGGCGTCACGCTTAGCCAAATAATCGTTAACCGTCACAACGTGCACGCCCTTGGCAGGCAAGGCATTTAAATAAACGGCAAGCGTTGCCGTTAACGTTTTACCTTCACCGGTTCTCATTTCGGCGATCTTGCCGTCGTTGAGCACCATACCGCCAATGAGCTGTACATCAAAATGCCGCATCCCGAGCACTCGAGAACTGGCTTCACGCACTACGGCAAAAGCTTCGGGTAAAAGAGATTCCAGCGTTTCACCCTTGGCCAGACGGTCACGAAATTCTTGAGTTTTAGCCTTCAGTTCTTCATCACTTAAGGCCTTAATGGAGGGTTCTAATTTATTGATAACAGCGCATTGACGACGGTACTGTTTAATCAAGCGGTCATTGCGACTGCCAAACACTTTCGTTAAAAGCTCAGAAAACATCTTTTGATACCCTGCGTGCATATGCCTTGAGCACTGCACCTTTTGTTAAATTGAGACGACAAAATCAGTCGGTTCTAATAAACCACAGCTCGGAATTATCGCATATTGAAAGAGTGATTTCGCATTGAAATATCTTTGATTTTTGAGTTTTCGTCTCTTTTTGTAACTTTTTCCGTTTTTTGCCTTTTTTGAGTGCTTGCATGAGAAAATACGCTGAAGAGGAAAAAAATGAACGGTTTGGAAAATATTAATAAGCTTTTAAATTCTCTGAGTCCTGACAGCCTCATCGCCCAACAGATGTTAAGCGTCAGGATCGCCGGAGTGCTAAAACAGGCGTGTCTGGCAAGGCGCTTAAATATCGACTTTCAACACTGCGTCCACGTGGAGTGCTCTGCAGAGGGCATTGTCATCAATACCACCACGCCGACCTTGGCCAATCGCCTTAAACAAATTCAGCCTACGTTGGCAAAAGCGCTTTTTGACAGCGGTTTAAACTTCCCGATTCAAGCAATACGAGCAGGGAAAATTCTTCCTCTTCCCGACCTGGAGTCCTATCCTTTAGATCCGCCGAGAGTGGCTCAGCCGGGCGCTTCAGAGGCCGTTCGTGCCTGTGCCCAACGGGCCGAAGATGAAGACATCAGAAAAAGTTTGGAAAGACTTGCTGACGCTTTAGAGCAAAGAGGCTAGACAAAATTTCACAGAGCAAAGCCCAAGACCAAAAAACCGATCGCAAAAAACACGCAGGCTGTAGCCCGATTGATCATTTGTGAGCCGCGGGGACCGGTGAAAAAGCGACGCGCTTTTTCAGCGAGCATTGAGTACATCACCAAATTGACAAAAACCAAAACCGAATAAACAGAAATCATTAAAACAGCCTGAGCAACATAAGGCTGAGCGGGATCGACAAACTGAGGCAAAACACTGATACCGAAAATAATCGGCTGAGGATTGCACAGAGAAATCACGACGCCTTTGGTTAAATTGGAGAAACCGTCTTTAGGCACCCCTTTTGCTTTGATCTCGGGATGCGCCGGACCCTCTTTTTGAAAGTGCATGGCAGGCTTATGCCAGCTCTTCCAGCCCAGATAAAGAATGAAGAATGCACCGGCTATTTTGATAGCATTAAATAGTGTTGGGCTTGAGGCTAAAATCACTCCCATCCCCGACATCGCTGCCGTGAACAAAAGAGCAATGCCGATTGCCTGACCGAGGGCAAAAAAGGCTGTTTTGCGCCATCCCTGCTGAAGAGACAAAACAATGGCAAATATCACTCCCATCCCGGGAGAGAGGATATTTGCCAAAGAGGTGATCAGAAATAGGGAAAAGAGCGACATGTGCACCGATCCGCTTAAATGACACGATCAATGCTACGCCATTTTCTCAAAAGACGTTCGGGCTTTCTGCGGCTTTTTGAAAAGGATCAAAGGGCTTTGACTTTTTCAAAGGAGAAGTCTTTAGGAGCCTGCGTTTTTTCAAAGGTTGTCCACTCCCATGCAGAAGAGTCAGCAAGCAGTGCCCGCAGCAACTGGTTGTTTAATCCATGACCGGACTTATAGGCGCTGTATCGAGCTAAAAGCGGGTGCCCCAGCACATAAAGGTCACCCATTGCATCCAATATTTTGTGCTTTACAAACTCGTCCTGGCTTCTGAGCCCCTCAGGATTCAAAACGCGGTACTCATCCATGACGACAGCATTTTCGAGTGTTCCGCCCTGAGCCAAGCCGATCGATCGAAGCATCTCAACTTCCTGCACAAAGCCGAAAGTGCGCGCACGGCTTACAGCATGAGCATAGTCAACCTTGGAGAGGTCCACTTCGGTAAATTGAGAGGTACTGTCGATTGCCGGATGGCCGAATTTAATCGAAAAGGCTAAAGAGAAACCCTCGTGAGGCTCAAGCTGTGCCCACTTATCCCCGTCAGTGACCCGAACTGTTTTAATAACGCGTACAAAGCGCTTGGGAGCAAACTGCTCAACAATCCCTGCAGCCTGAATCAAGAAAACGAAGCTAGCACCGGAGCCATCCATAATCGGAATCTCAGGTGCATCGACATCAACATAGCAATTGTCGATTCCCAAACCATTAAAAGCACTCATCAAATGTTCAATGGTGGAAATCTTAACGGGACCTTCGTTGAGCGTTGTCGCCATCCGAGTGTCATTGACTCGAGTGGCTTCGGCAGGCATAGTCACCGGAGGATCCAGGTCAACACGGGTGTAGACTATACCGGTATCGGGATCGGCAGGACGCAAAGTTAAGTGCACCTTGCGTCCCGAGTGCAGTCCAATACCCACCGTACGGACGACTTTTTTAAGCGTTCGTTGTTTCAGCATAAGAAAAGCTCAGCTTACTTCGTATCGTGACGAATGGACCACCAGCCCGTTTCCCACTCATCGGCAGCCTTTTCTTCCTTCGGAGCTTCAGTCTTCGTTGCCTCGGGTGTCGTAGCTGTTTGCGCAGTTACTTCGGGAGCTGCCGGTTCAGAAACCTTTTGAAGAGCAGGTTCCGGGGCAGGCTGTACTGCTGCAGGTTGAGAAACCGTCTGAGCCTGGGCGTTCTGGCGCGGGCTCCAAGGATCCGTTTGCTGTTGCGGCTCGGCATAAGCACGACTGTTGCGCTCCCAAACATCACGCTTTTCATCGGGCTTATCGATCGGAGCAACTTCCTTGTCTTTGCCGCCATCCAAGCCGGTAGCAACCACCGTCACACGCATGGAGTCACCCATGCTGTCATCATAGGCGGAGCCGTAAATCACCTGAGCGCCCTTGGCGGTGAAGTTCGTAATGATGTTCATCACCGTCTTGGTTTCTTTCATCTTCATCGTTTCTTCGCTTGCGGTGATATAAACCAAGACACCTCTGGCGCCGTTAAGCGTCACGCCTTCAAGAAGCGGACAGGCAACGGCATTTTCAGCAGCAATACGTGCACGATCAGGACCGGATGCAATGGCCGAACCCATCATAGCGGTACCGCGCTCGCTCATCACTGTGCGCAAATCTTCAAAATCCACACCGATGAGACCCGGCGTTTGAATAATTTCCGTGATGCCGGCACAAGCCTTAAAGAGCACATCATCGGCCGCTGCAAAACATTCGCTCACGGAAGCATCTTCACCCAATTCATCTTCGAGCTTATCATTCAGAATAACGATCTGGCTGTCGACGCACTGCTTGAGCTTAACCAAACCTTCTTCTGCTCTTTGCATACGCAGAGCGCCTTCGTAGCTGAAGGGCTTAGTCACAACGGCAACCGTCAGGATACCCATTTCACGGGCAATTTGAGCCACCACCGGTGCGGCTCCCGTACCGGTGCCGCCGCCCATGCCGGCGGTGATGAAAACGAGGTTGGCTCCCTGAAGAAGTTCCCGAATACGGTCCTTGGCTTCAATTGCCGCTTGTTCGCCAACTTCAGGACGGGCACCTGCCCCCAAACCGGTCTTACCGATCTGCAGCGTAGCGTGTGCGCGTGAATGCGACAGAGCCGTGTAATCAGTATTAATTGCAATAAATTCAATACCTTGAGCACCACGCTCAATCATATGTTCGACAGCGTTTCCACCGCCGCCGCCCACACCGACAACCTTAATAACCGTTTGGCGGGGATCATTATCACTGAGTACTTCAAACATGGGAATAGGCCTCCAAAACCGATCCTCTAATTATGTATGAACATAGCGCTTTTTGCTTAAAAATTGAAAAAGATTTTTTCAATGTTTTCAAGAAATTCTTTCCGACAGAAGCTTCGGGCAAGCAAAAGCGGGAGACAAAGACGATCAGTATTGCCCGATAAAGAATTCGGTCATGAAACGCTTAAACTGAGACCAGCGTGAATTATCCGAAGTGGTCTGCTCGCCTTCATCTTCTGCCCCCTCTTTAAATCTCAGGGCTTCGTAAGCAATCAGACCCATCACTGCACTTTCTTTCGGGGAATTTAATCCGATACAGGCATCACCCGTATAGTGTGAATGCCCCAGTCTGGTGCTGAATGTATAGGCCATGGGACCCGGCATCTCTGAAAAAAGCTCAGGCATGCCCATTAAAAGTGAGCTTCCGCCCGTCAACACAATGCCGCCCGTCAAAGTATTGCAGGGAGCACCGTTTTGCGTGGTATACCACCCCTCTTCAAAGAGTTTTTGACCGATCGTCATGTTGAGGTTACGAACTTCGCGATAGACAACCTTGGAAATGTCGAGCTTAGAGAATTTGCGGTTACCTTCCTCAATGGGTGTCCGGTACAAAATGACATCAGCGTCTTCAGGCCGACACCTCAGATCCAACCTGGTTTTGATTTGTTCGGCTTGCTGCATCGAGCAGTGCAAATAGCCGCTGATGCGCTGGGTGATCTTTCGGCCTCCGTAGTTAAGGGTATAGGTAAAACGGGGGTGACCGGCGTAAAACACTGCCACATCCGTTGTCCCATCTCCGATATCAATCACAACAGCCCCGTTTTGGATTTCGTCCTGACTTAAAACGGCATAGCCGCTTGCCCACGCCTCGGGCAAAATCTGCGAGACGTCCATCCCGCTGCGTCTGATCAGATTGACTCGGTTTAAGGCACACGCCGAATTGGCAACAGCTGAGTGCATATGAGCCGAAATTCTGGAACTTTTGGCATCCAGAGGATTTTGTCCGATAAAATCATCTTCCTGGTTATCGAGCATGTAGTAAAGCAGTTCTGACTTAATCAACTGCTGATCGTCTCTAAGCTCCAGAGCATACTGGGCCATATTCTGGACTTTTTTCATGTCCATTAAGTTGACCGTACGGCCTCTTAAAGGCATCTCTGCGCTTGAATCTTTCCCCTCGACGGATTTGCCTGATATGTTCGTGCAAACATGAAGACTCGGCATTTTTCCTGCAATGCCGAATGCCTCCACCAAAGCGGCTTTGACCTGAGGCATAGCCTCTTCAATACTCACAACGTTGCCGTCACGCACACCTTGAGAGTCGGTCCGTCCCTGGGCCAGGACCCGGAATGTTCCGTCTTTATATATCTCGGCTACAACGGCAAGAATCTTGCTTGACCCGATATCCAGTGCAGTGATTACTTTCTTTGTTTCTTTCATCTAACGCTATTTTGCCTATTGGCTTCCGCGATCGATTCGGCCGCCTGTCGGCGTCCGGCCTGAGAACGATAGGTCTTTAAACTTTTTTCAGGCAAAGTGGCCGAAAAAGCCAACTCGTACCTTGCATCAATACTCGAAGGCGGTCCTTTCATCAATCTCACAACATCCGAATATTGTACGATAACTACGCCGAAACGATCCTCAAGTGTCCAGTCTTCGTGCTCCACTCCGAGCTCAATTCGAGTGGGAGGAATCGTATCCGAAGCAATGGCCAAGGCCCAGCTGTCACGATCATTGACGCTCACTTCTGTGACTCTGGCTTTGGGCATGACAACCTGAAGCATTTTATTGAAGCGCTTATAGCGGCGCGTCACTTCCTGCACCATCTCTGCGCGACCGAAAAACTCAGGCAATGCCATCGGGTTATCGGCCTCTTCAGGATTGGCTGCGAAAAGTTCGCCATTTACCGAAACAAGCCTGCCGTCTTCCCACAGGGCAAGCGCCTTATATTCCGAAATTTCAATATTGATTTTATCGGGCCATACCCGCCTGACATTCACCGACTTCACCCACGGCGCTTTAAGAGCGGCTTCGCGAATCGCATCCAAGTCCACGTTAAAAAAAGTGCCTGTGGTCGTGCTGCCCAATGCTCGCCTAAAGTGAACAGAGGATATGTGATCAATTTCACCGGTCAACTCCACTGCCCGAATCGTAAAAAAAGACTCTGCATAACGCGGAAAGCTGCTTACCGCAACAGCAGCAAGCAGCAATACCAACGCCAGACAAATTAAAGCAGTCTTTAAAAAACGCTTCATAGTGACCGGTTAAAGGTCATGATTTACGGTTTGGGGAAATCAAGCTTGGCTTCCGATAAAACCTGCAGCACCAACTCTTTGTAACTCATTCCGGCATTTTTAGCCGCAAGCGGCACCAAAGAGTGAGCGGTCATACCGGGCGAAGTATTCATTTCCAAAAGACTGAACGAGCCGTCTTCTGCCAAAATCAAGTCAATTCGGCTCCAGCCTCTTGCACCCAGAGCTCTGTAAGCACTCAGACAGGCTCTGCCGATATCTTCACGAAAATCATCGGACAATTTTGCGGGGCACTCATAGCGCACATCATTGGTGAAGTATTTGTTCTGGTAATCGTAATCACCGTTAGGTGCAATGATTTCGATAATCGGCAAAACCTTTGCATCCTGTCCGGCTCCCATCACGGCAACCGTCAGTTCCCGCCCGAATATGCGTTCTTCAACCAACACGTGATTGTCTAATTCAGAAGCCTTGACGATAGCGTCGCGCAACTCTTCTACCGTAGCATCTTTTAATTTTGTTAAACCGATGCTGGAACCTTCACGGGCGGGCTTCACCACCAAGTCACGTCCCAGCTCCTGCATAACGTAGTGCAGGTCGCTGTCAACCGATACCAGCATTCCTTTTGGCGTGGGGATTTGTCTTTCGCGCCAAATCTGTTTGGTCAGGTTTTTATCAATAGCAATTGCACTGGTTTTAACACCGGGGCCGGTATAGGGAACGCCTAAATATTCGAGCACACCCTGAATCGTGCCGTCTTCTCCGTAGCGGCCGTGAAGGGCAATAAAGGCACGATCATAAGCCCCCTTTTCCAATTCAGAGACACTTTGCTCTTTCGGATCAAAACGCGTGACATCCACTCCCGCTTCGGTTAAAGCATCAAAGACGCCCTTGCCGCTCATGAGAGAGACTTCACGCTCGCTTGACATGCCGCCTAAAAGTAAAACAACCTTGCCTAACTTTTCAGGCTTAATTTCATTTTTCGTTTCTTGCATTTATCAATCCTTATTATTGTGAAAGTCCGGCTCGTGCCTTCAGGCGCCCGGGCACGCCGCCCACGCTGCCTGCTCCCATCGTCACGACGACATCTCCGTCTCGAGCCAGTTTCATAATGGCATCGTCCATTTCAGCAGGCGTATCAACAAAAATCAGCTCCGTTTGACCGACTATACGGATAGCACGGGCCAATGAACGGCCGTCAGCGCCAACAATCGGAGTTTCTCCGGCCGGATAAACATCGGCCAAAACCAACGCTTCAACACCGCTTAAAACTTTAACAAAATCTTCAAAACAGTCCCGGGTTCTTGTGTAGCGATGCGGCTGGAAAGCCACTAAAACACGTCTTCCCGGATATGCCCCGCGAACGGCTTCAAGCGTTGCCATCATTTCGTGGGGATGATGACCGTAGTCATCAATCAGTGTGAAAGAGCCTCCGCCCGGCAATGCAATCTCGCCATAGCGGCTGAATCTGCGGCCCACACCGGTGAAACTGGCCAATGCCGCTTTAATGCTTTCATCAGAGACATCCACCATGGTGGCAATTGCAATAGCAGCAAGACTGTTTCTGACGTTATGAAGACCCGGCAAATTCAGTCTCACATCAAGCGGCTCATGACCTTCGCGCAGCACTGTAAAACACATCTGCGTGCCTTCGGCTCGGATATTAATCGCACGAACATCAGCTTTTTCATCCAAACCGTAAGTAATGACTGAACGAGGCACTCGGGCAATAATGGAGCGCACATTTTCATCGTCCAGGCAAAGCACGGCTTTGCCGTAAAAAGGCAGCCGAGTTAAAAAATCAATAAAGGCCTGCTTGAGTTTGTCGAAATTGTGGCCGTACGTATCCATATGATCGGCATCGATATTGGTCACAGCGGCGATCACAGGAGACAAGTATAAAAACGATGCATCGGACTCATCGGCTTCTGCCACAATAAATTCCCCACGGCCTAATCGGGCATTAGCGCCTGCCGAATTCAGTCTGCCTCCGATCACAAAGGTCGGATCGAGACCGCCAGCGGCGAGCAGACTTGCCACTAAAGAAGTCGTCGTTGTCTTTCCGTGAGCCCCTGCAATGGCAATACCGCTTCTGAAACGCATGAGTTCAGCAAGCATCACGGCACGCGGCACGACGGGGATTCTCAGCTCACGGGCAGCGACCACTTCGGGGTTATCCGGCTTAATCGCCGAAGAGATGACAACAACGTCGGCTCCTTTAACATTGTCGGCCGAGTGTTCATGAAAAATCTCTACACCCAAGCCGCTTAAACGCTCTGTTGCGGCATTGGTTGCCATGTCAGAGCCCGTTACCTTATAGCCCAAAGTCACCAGCACTTCGGCAATTCCGTTCATACCGGTTCCGCCGATACCAACAAAATGGATTTTATTGACTGCAAATCGCATGATTTTTGCCTTAAAAAGCACGAATCTGAAACTGTTATTTTGCCAAACGTTCAATCGTATCGGCTACTGTTTTTGCCGCTGCCCGTTTTGCAAGGCTTCTGGCGCGAGTGGCCATCGTGAGTAACTCGTCTCGAGACAGTGAATTTAACTTTTCGTAAAGTACTTGAGGGGTTAAGTTCTTTTGCTCAAGCAAAATCCCTGCGCCCTCATCCTGCATGTACTGAGCGTTGCCTAATTGGTGCTGAGTGGTCGAAACGACAAAGGGGACCAAAATTGCAGGGATGCCGCCAGCCGTTAATTCACTGACAGTCGTTGCTCCCGCACGGCAAACGACAACGTCGGCCTCACGATAGGCTGAAGCCATATCGTCAATAAAACTCACCACATTGGCTTCAACACCGTACTTTTCATAAAGAGCCTTGGCTTCATCAACGGCATTTTTTCCACACTGATGTGTGACGACAGGACGGGCCTGAGGCGTAAATTTTGCCAAAGCCGCAGGAAGCGTATCGTTTAAAACTTTAGCTCCAAGCGATCCGCCGAAAACCAAAAGATGAAGTCTGCCCGTGCGTCCCTGATAGCGCTCGGCGGGTTCAGGCAAAGCCAAAATGTCTTCTCTTACCGGGTTACCTGAAACAATTGCTTTGGCTCCTGCGCGATGAGCACATTCACCGTCAAAACCGCACATTACCGCCTGAGCCCAAGGCATCACGGCTCTCACACTCATGAGACTGCCCGCATCGCAATTCATCATAATGAGGGGCTTATTTTTGCTTCTGGCACCAAATGCCGCAGGAACAGCAATGTAGCCTCCCGTGGAAAACAGGGCACTTGCCTGCCTTTGTTCAACGATTTTCTTTGCAGCGAAACAGGCTTTAATGAGTTTGACTGCGCCTGCGATCATGTGCTTGAGGCCCTTGCCTCTCATTCCGGTAAAGTCGAGCGCATCAAATTCAATATGGCGCTGCCCCACCAAACGGGATTCCATTCCGACAGGCGTTCCGATCCAGGAGACGGTCCAGCCGCGTTTTTTCATTTCTTCTGCCACGGCCAAGCCGGGCATCACGTGTCCTCCGGTTCCCGCCGCAGCAATAATCAAGTGCTTATTTTGCATTTATCGTCTCCTTTTTCCTCTCATTAAGAGGCGATTTTCGTAGTCGACCCGTAAAAGTAACCCCAAAGCACATAAGGTCACCACAATGGAGGAACCGCCGTAACTCACCAGGGGCAGCGTCAGACCTTTAGTCGGAAACACTCCGATTGCCACCCCAATATTAATTAAAGCCTGAACGCCGATCCACAAACCCACTCCCTGTGCAACAAGACCAGAGTAGACTGACTCCAATCTGACAGCCTGACGGCCGATTTCAAATGAACGACGCACAAGCCAATAAAAAAGTAACAATACAAAGGTAAATCCTACCAGCCCCAACTCTTCACCGATCACAGCCAAAATAAAGTCAGTATGTGCCTCCGGCAGGTAGTGCATTTTTTCAACGCTCGCCCCCAAACCGACACCGAAAAGCTCCCCGCGGCCAAAGGCAATTAATGAGTGAGTGAGCTGATAAGCCTTACCCAATTGATTTTCAATGTCCCAGGGATTGAGGTAAGCAAACACACGAGCCGTTCGCCAGGGTGACAGGGCAATAGAGAGAACGATCACTGCAAAAATCACAATTCCGAACGGAACAATGATTCGCCAGCTGAGCCCTCCGAGAAATACCACCCCGAGCACAATAGCGCTGATCACAACGGTTGCCCCCAAGTCAGGCTGCAATGACAAAAGCATTGCCACCATGCCGATATAAAGCATGACCGGAATGAGCCCTCGGGTATAAGAGTGCATATAGGCCTGGCGGGTGACAACGAAGTGCGAAATCACTAAAACGGAAACAAACTTCACCACTTCCGAGACCTGCAGATTAATCGGACCTAACCCAATCCAACGGGTTGAACCATTGACTTCGTGTCCTAACCCCGGCACGAAAACGGAAACCAGCAATAAAATCCCTAAAAGTCCCAAGGGATAACTCAATAAATACCAGCGGTAAAGAGAGACTTTGAAGACAAAAAAAGCGGTTATCAGGCCGATGACAATGTAGATTGCATGCCGAACGGCAAAGTAGCCTTCCGAGGTTTGGTATTTCGGCGAGTCCCCGAGAGAGATGGAGGCTGAATACACCATCACAAGCCCAAGGACCAAAAGCGCTGCAATCGCAGCAATGACACTGTAGTCAATAGAAGAAATGGTCGCAAAAGCGCTCCTGGAGGTCCAATCCTCCTGCTTTGCTGGCTTTTTCTCAAAAATTGACTTCAGACTGATCATTGCTGGGCATTACCGGCTAATGCTTTGGCGCTGGCGATAAAGATAGCAGAACGTTCGGCATAGTCTTTGAACATGTCCCAGCTTGCGCAGGCCGGAGAAAGAAGCACGGCATCATGCGGCTGCGCGAGTTCACTGGCTTTACGCACCGCTTCAGGCATATCTTCGGCGTGAACAATCGGGTACGCTGCTCCTGCTAAAGCTTTTTCGATTAAAGGAGCATCCCTTCCGATGAGTACGGCTGCCCGAGCGTGGCGCGACATGGACTGGGCGATGGGGGCAAAGTCCTGACCCTTACCGTCGCCGCCTAAAATCACAACGAGTTTCGTTCCGTTGGCGCCGAGCCCTTCGAGAGCAGCCACCGTCGCTCCGACATTGGTTCCTTTACTGTCATCAATGTAGTCCACGCCGTTAACTGTCATCACGTATTCAACGCGATGGGGCTCGCCTCTGTACTCAGAGAGTGCTCTGAGCGCGTCACTCAAAGACAGTCCTGCCGCATAAATCAAAGCCAGGGCCGCCAGCGCATTCATGCTGTTGTGGCGTCCCCGGATATGTAAAGCCTCTTCAGGCATCAGGCGCTGCAAAACGTGTCCTTCCAGTACCTTGCGCCTGGTTAACTGAACGGAATCGTCTTCATTGAATGCAAGCCAGGTAATTGCGTCACTTTCAACCAGCCCCCATTCATTGGCCTCTTTAGGCTCTCCGGCACCGAAAGTAAACACTCTGCGATCGGCAGCCGCAAAATTCATCACAGTTGAATCATCGCGGTTAAGGATTCGAGCGGTTTTTTCATGCGAAAAGATTTTTGCTTTGGCTGCAACGTACTCATTCATGCCGCCATGCCAATCCAAGTGATCCTGCGTGATGTTCAAAAGTGCTGCCGCATCGGGCGCAAGTGTCGAGGTGGTTTCCAATTGAAAGCTTGACAACTCCAACACCCAAACATCGGGTAAGTCATCAGCTTCTAAATAGCGGTCGAGTTCAGTCACTGCATTAGGACCGATATTGCCCGCAGCAACGGCTTTCAGGCCGCCCGCAGCTGCCATTTTCGTCGTCAGAACCGTTGTCGTTGTTTTCCCATTTGTTCCGGTAATGGCAATCACTTTGGGCTTATAGCCTTTGAGTGCCCCTAGCCGATTGAGTTCTCGGGCAAAAAGTTCGATTTCGCCCACCATTTCAATGCCCATCGACAGTGCTTTTTGCACAAGAGGCGTAACGGCTGAGTGCCACGGGCTCACGCCGGGCGACATCACTAAAAGTTGAACACCCTCGAGTTGATTGAGTGCCTCGTCGAGGCTAAAAAACTTAAAACCTTCCAGTGCATTCAGACGCGCCAAAGCCGGTGGCGTTTGACGAGTATCGGTAGCCGTCACCGACCAATCACGCTTTAGTAAAAAACGAGCACAAGCTTCTCCCGAAGCCCCCAAACCGACAACTAAAGCTTTCTGTTGCATGATGCTGAGCCCTTAGCGAATCTTTAAAGTAGACAAACCGATCAGAACCAAAATAAAGGTAATGATCCAGAAACGGGTAACGACCTGCGTTTCCTTCCAACCTTTCAATTCAAAATGATGGTGAATAGGCGCCATCAGGAAAATGCGTTTGCCGCCTGAGAGGCGAAAATATGTCGTCTGAATCATCACCGAAAGCGTCTCAACGACAAAGATACCGCCCATGATGGCAAGCACCAGTTCCTGGCGCGTAATCACAGCAACCGTACCTAAAGTGCCACCCAAAGCAAGTGCCCCCACGTCACCCATGAAGACTTGCGCCGGGTGCGCATTAAACCACAGAAAGGCCAATCCGGCGCCTGCCAGAGCTGCACAAACCACGACTAATTCACCGGCACCGGGAATATAGGGAAAGAGCAAATAGTGCGCAAAGTCCGTACGGCCTTCGACATAGGCAAAAATGCCCAAAGCACTGCCGACCATGGCTGCAGGCAAAATCGCCAAGCCGTCCAAACCGTCAGTCAGATTGACGGCATTACTTGTGCCCACAATCACAATAAAGGTAAGGACAATAAATCCGAATATGCCCAAGGGATAGGCAAAGTGCTTGAAAAACGGGATAATCAGGTCCGCATGTGAGGGCATCTGCATCGGAAATCCCGACTCAATCCAGCCCACAATCATGTGCACGACATGAATGTCATTGGGTGCGCTGATAGCAAAAGCCAAATAGACCGAAGCGATCAATCCGATTAAAGACTGCCAGCCGAATTTTTCTTTTGCGCTCATCCCTTTGGGATCATGATGGACGACTTTTCTGTAGTCATCAACCCAACCGATCCAGCCGAAACCGAGCGTGACAAATAAAACCACCCACACGAAACGGTTGCTTAAATCCATCCACAACAGCGTCGAAAGACCGATGGAGATCAGTATCAAAACCCCGCCCATTGTCGGCGTACCGTCTTTCACAATATGAGTTTTCGGGCCATTGGTTCTCACCGCCTGTCCCATCTTCATCGCTTTGAGGTAACGGATGGTGGCAGGGCCGGCCATAAAGCCGATCGCCAGCGCCGTCAGAGCAGCGAGCACTGCACGCAGACTGAGATAGTTGAAAACCTGAAAAGCCCGGACATCTTCACCGAGCCAACGGAACAATTCCAGCAGCATCCCTATTCCTTCTTATCCTTTGCCGCTTGCGCCTCAACAAGCGCCTTAACTACTGCAGACAGTTTCATAAAATTGGAAGCTTTAACGCTCACAGTCCGATAATTCTGACTTTCTTTGAGCACTGCTTCAGTAAATTTTTCACGGTCTTGAACCCAAAGCGAACGGGCCTTGGGAGCAAAAGCGCTGAATTTCTTGACAGCATACCTCATATGGTCACCGGTCGCCCAGAAGCCGTCAATATGCTTTTTGGCTGCATATTCACCGATTTCCTCATGGTACGTGATGCTTCTGGCCCCTAACTCTCCCATGTCTCCGACCACAAGCAGTCTCGGACCGGGATAACTTGTCAACAGGTCAATCGCCGCCTTCATGCTGTCGGGGTTGGCATTATAGGCATCGTCAATCACGGTGAGCGATCCGACGGTATGAACCTGACCGCGTCCTTTAATCGCTTCAAAGGATTCCAAACCCTCTTTAATCACATCCAGAGAAATATTAAAGGCAAGACATACCGCGGTTGCGGCGAGAGCATTTTTAAAGTTGTGCTCCCCTCTGACTTTCATTTTTGCCTCAAAAGAACCCATCGGCGTCTTAATTAAAGCCGTCATGCCATGATTGTCTGTTTTCATGCAGCCGTTAACATCAGCCGTAGCATCAATACCAAAAGTCATGACATTGGCTTGCTGAGCCATTTCCAACCAAATTGAACGGCAAGGGTCATCAGTAGGAATGACAGCGGTGCCGCTTGAAGGTAAAACTCTAAAAATTTCACCGTTTTCACGGGCTGTCGCCTCAACCGATTGTAAAAATTCCTGGTGTTCACGCTGCGCGTTAGTAACAACGGCTATGGTCGGCTGAACCAAACCGCTTAAATAACGCATTTCTCCCACGTGATTCATGCCGGTTTCAATAACTGCCGCTTCATGTGAGTCACGTAGTTGCCAAAGCATGATGGGAACACCGATATCATTGTTGAGGTTACCCTCAGTGGCCAATGTATGTTCGCCATAACGACGTTTTAAAATCGTCGCAATCATTTGCGTCGTCGTTGTTTTCCCATTACTGCCGGCCACTGCAGCTAACGGCAAATTACGTCCCCTTCTCCAATAGGCCGAAGTTACACCCAAAGCTAATTTAACGTCTTTGACCACAATTTGCGGCAAAGGACAATACACCTCGTGATCGACAACCACTGCGGCAGCTCCGGCCTGCATAGCTTGCGTAACAAACGCGTGTCCATCAAAACGCTCGCCTTTAAGAGCAAAAAAGAGCGCACCTTCTTTTACCTGACGAGTATCGGTACAGACACTTGTAAAAGGTACGTCGCTACCTACTAAATAAGAACCCGGTAAAAGCTTCGAGAGAAACTTCACATTTAAAAGCGTATCAGCAGGCGGATTTTTTAATTTTTGGGCATTTCTTGCTTCGATCACATCGCTAAACGGGTGCTTGACACCATTGATTTCCTGATAGGTTTCATGACCTTTACCGGCAATGAGTACAACATCTTCCGGTTGTGCTTCTTTAATAGCAACATGAATCGCCTCACGTCTATCCACAATGACTCTTTGCTCAGAGGTCAATCCCGTTTGCATTTGACGCAAAATTTCAGCCGGATCCTCCGTTCTCGGATTGTCACTGGTCAGAATAACACTATCGGCGAGCTCTTCGGCCACGTGAGCCATGATAGGACGCTTGCCGGTATCACGATCACCGCCTGCTCCCAAAACCACCCACAGACGCCCCTTTCGAACTTTGGCAATGCCCTTTAAAGCTTCAAGAGCTTTCTGAACTGCGTCTGGCGTATGACTGTAATCAATAACGGCTAAAGCGGCGCCCTTGTAGGGCACTTTTTGCATGCGACCTGCAGGAGCCGCTAAAGAGGCAAGCTGAGCGACAATTTCTGCCAAACCGAATCCTTTACAAAGTGCAGCGCCAACAACACCCAGCAAGTTGGAGATATTAAAGGTCCCGAAAATCGGCATCTGAACGGTATGTCTTTGCCTCTGGAAAACAATGTCAAACTGCATTCCCTCATGCAACGGGCGGACATTTTCAGCAGCTAAAAGTTGCGTTCCAGGCAGAGCAATGGCCCCCTTCATCGTGGTCACAATGGTATGAATCTTGCGATGAGCACAGCGCTCGGTCATTCGAACACCGGCTTCATCGTCAATGTTAATCACCGCGTGCTTTAAGCCAGGCCAATCAAAAAGAATTGTCTTAGCCCGCTCATAACTTTGCATATCATGGTGATAATCTAAGTGGTCGCGGGTTAAATTTGTAAATACCGCTACATCAAAATGCGTTGCCTGAAGTCTGCCCTGTTGCAAACCGATGGAACTAGCTTCAATTGCAAATGCCCGAGCGCCTGCTTTCTGTAGCCTTTTATAGAGATCTTGAAGCGTGACAGCATCGGGTGTTGTCAGACTCGCTGTTTCAAAAGCCTTACCCTGCATAAAGCAACCAATCGTACCGATGGCGGCGCAAGGTTCGCCTAAGAGCGTAAACAGCTGAGACAACCAGTGCGAAGTAGTCGTCTTTCCGTTTGTTCCGGTAATGCCAACAGAAAATAAAGAAGAGCTTGGATCACGGTAAAAACCGCTTGCAAACTCACCCAAGTGTTTTCCCAATGAAGGCACTGCAATGGCAGGGACAGAAAATGTTCTGCGTATACCATCATCCTCATAAACCAAAGCACTCGCTTTTTGAGCCGCTTGCTCCAAAAAGTCTCTGCCGTCGTGGTGAATACCTGGCACTGCGATAAATACATCTCCTTCGCGCAGGTTTCGAGAGTCCAGAGTTAAGCGCGAAGCCTGGGGAGACAAGCGCCGTAATAAGCTCACATAAGATTGGATGTTATCGATCATAGGAAAATTGCAGTTTTGAATTTTGCAGTCAATGCCGTATATCTTATTCTGATTATCAGCAGTCTATCAACGAGATGTTCTGGCCAGTAAGCCACCCCCTGCAACCATCATCGGATCATCAGGATTGACCAACATCGTACGCAAAGCAGCTTCCACCACTTCACCGAACACTGGCGCAGCGACCACACCGCCCACGTGACCGGAATCCTTCGGTTCATCAATCATGACCGCGACCACCAAACGAGGCTGCGTTGCCGGGGCCACCCCGACAAAAGATGCAACATAATCTTTTACATACTCACCGTTTTTCACCTTGTAGACGGTTCCAGTCTTGCCTGCGACGGTATAACCGGTCACTTTAAGCCGAGAAGCCGTTCCTCCACGGTGCACGGTTGTCATCATCATCGCCCGCATCTGACGGGCCACTTCAGGCCGATAAATCTGTTCACCCACAGCAGGATGATCCTGCTTCATAAGCGTTAGGGGAATGACATCGCCGTTACGGGCAAAAACGGTATAGGCCTGAGCAATTTGCATAAGCGAGGTGGAAAGCCCGTAGCCATAGGAAATGGTTGCCTGCTCCACCGGCCCCCAGGTCTTTGCAGGACGCAGGCGCCCTGCCACTGCTCCCGGGAATCCAACCTGAGGCGCCTGACCGAAACCCAAACGACTGTAAGTTTCCCGAAGCGTCTGAGCAGGGATCTGCATGGCAATCTTTACCGTGCCGACGTTGGAGGATTTGGCAATGACCTGTGAAACCGTAAGCAGTCCGAAGTCTCTTGTATCACTGATCTTTCTGTCTGCCACGCGGATACTGCCGGGCGCCGTCTGAATCAGACTGTCCGGACGGACAATTCCCATATCCAAAGCTTTCGCAATGGCAAAAGGCTTCATGATTGAACCGGGTTCATAGGTATCGGTCACAACCCGATTGCGGATTTTTTCAAATGCAAACGTGCTTCTGTCATTGGGATCAAAACCCGGCCAACTCACAAGCGCCAGAATTTCTCCGGTAATGGAGTCGGCGACGACTACAGCTCCGGCCTTAGCCTGATGCTTTTCGACAGCACTTCTGACTGCACTGTAGGCGATGTATTGAATGCGAGAGTCAATGGACAGATGTAAATCCTGACCCGGAACGGGTTCCTGAGTCCACATTTCTTCAATGACGTGGCCCAATCGGTCACGAATCACACGTCTGGCACCGTTCTGACCGGTCAGAGTTTTATCGTTGGCGAGTTCCACACCTTCCTGACCGTGATCTTCGCGATTGTTAAACCCGACGATATGGGCGGAAACTTCGCCTCCCGGATAGTGGCGTTTTACGTCAGGAGAAAATGTGAGACCTTCCAAATGCATCGCCTGAACCTGACGAACGACATCCATGTCAACCTGACGCGCTAAGTTCACAAACGCATCTTTTCTCGCCAGTCTCTTTTGCAGCGTTCTTTCAGAAACACCCAAAAGGTCAGAGAGCTGACTGATCTGCTGAGGAGTCGCTGTGACCAGATTGGTGGTCGCCCAAATACTGCGGGCAGGCAGCGAGGCAGCCAGCACGACGCCGTTTCGGTCATAGATTTGTCCGCGGCCGGCTGCGATTTCAAGCGTTCTTGCGTAACGCACCTCGCCTTGCTTTTGCAAAAACTCCGTATTAAAGCACTGCAGGTAACCTGCCCGTAAAAAGCAAACCACAAAAATCCCGACCAGGGCGCCGAGTACCATGTGTGAGCGCTTCTGCGAGATTTCGAGCGCTCGCCACTCTTTATCACGTTCCTTGGAGCGCTTTGGCATGCGAGGAGCCGTATCTTCATTCCAAAACTCTTGGAATCGATTTTTCAGGAAATTGAAGAAGCGCGTCCAAAAGGAATCTCTCATCATGATCGATCCCCTTCTTTACGAGTGACAAAACGCGGTACGGGCTTGGGCTGCAAAAGCACCGTATTTTCATTGCGCGCTGCTTCCAGTCCCATTTCGTGAGCACCGGAAGCGATATAGCCCGGCAGAGTGACTTTTGCCAACTCAATGTTGATTTCGCGCTGCTCATCGAGCAGTCGTCTGGAGACTTCCTGCTCCTGCTCTATTTCAGAAATGAGTGCACGAACCTTGTACTGATTATTTACGATGAGTAAGGCCACCCACACTACTGCAATAAGCAGTGCAGCAATGGCTATAACATTGGCGTTCTGACGAATACGGCTCACGAACTCAAAGCGACTCATAAGCTCCTCCGTGAGCGTACTCGAGTCGCAACCCGCAATATCGCACTTCGTGCGCGAGGATTGGATTGACACTCCTCATCGCTTGGCAATACACGTCTGATGTCCGTCAGTTCAGGCGGCGGCAATTCACTTGCCCTCAAGGGCAAACGGGAATCGAACTGCTTTTCCGGATGGGCTTTCTCATCAAAAAAGCGCTTAACAATCCTGTCTTCCAACGAATGAAATGTGATAACGGCGATTCTTCCTTCATCATCTACCAATTCCATCGCGGCTTCCAGAACCTGAGACAACTCATCGAGTTCACTGTTGATGTGAATGCGAATGGCCTGAAAAGTCCGAGTGGCGGGATTCTGAGAAGGATCCTTTTTATTGGCCGGAACCACCTGGGCCACAAGTTTTGCCAGCTGCTGAGTTGTTTCAATGGCCCGGTTTTTGCGTGTCTGCACTATGGCATGGGCGATTTTTTTAGCAAATCTCTCTTCACCCAAAGTGTGAATCACACGGGTAATTTCCGTTTCCGGGGCTTCTGAAAGCCACTGAGCTGCTGTTTGACCGCATGTTGTATCCATGCGCATATCCAAAGGACCGTCCATACGGAAAGAAAAACCTCTGGCAGCATCGTCGATTTGAGGACTGGAAACACCGATATCCATGAAGACACCGGCAACATGTTCCACTCCCCGCGCTAAGAGCTCTTCTCTCATTCGGGAGAAGGGCGCGTGAATGGCAACAAAACGAGGGTCTTGAATTTCTTTTGATGATTCAATAGCTTGCGGATCTCTATCAAACGCAAAGAGTCTACCTTCTTGGGACAGGAGCGAAAGTATGCGACGCGAATGCCCGCCTCGACCGAATGTCGCATCAACATACGTTGCATTCGGATCCGTTACCACCAAAGGCGGAGCCACCTCAGCCATCACGGAGAGGTGAGCGAATCGCTTATCCATTCACTCTCTCCTAAAGCACTAAATCAAACACTTCTTGCGGCAATCCCTTCTGTAATTGCGCCTGTTCAAACTGCATGTACTGGGCCTGATCCCACAGTTCAAAGTGGCTGCCCATTCCGATCAAAGTCACTTCCCGATTCAAACCGCACAGACTGCGCAAATCACTCGGAACAAGTAATCGTCCCGCAGCATCTGCCGTGATGTCTTGTGCACTGCCCAGCATGACGCGTTGCAGCGCACGGGCTGAATAAGGCAATGCCACCAATTTGTCGCGCAGTTCAATCCAGTCTGCCCTGGGGTAGATCAACACACAGCCGTCCGGATGCCGGGTAAGCGTTACCTCACCCTGACAGGGTGCAAGAAGCTCCTCCCGATACTTCGACGGTAACGAGAGACGACCTTTTGCATCGAGCACCAATAACGATGTGCCTTGAAACATCCGTCCACCCAAGACAATTCACACAGATATAAAAAGCAGTTTGCACCTTTATGGCACAAACTTCCACTTTTTCCCACTTTCTTACACTGAAATTTAAAAGGAACTGATAACTAAGTCAAGGAATTTCAAATATTTTTTATCAGCCAGGATCTCTCAGACAAAATACACAGTCAGTGATACATACACGATCTAGTTGCCAACGTTAGGAAATAAACTATAAGTGGCACTAATATTTATTTTGTTATGCATCGGATGATTTTTTTGGCGCCATTGCGGCGCCAAAAAGTTTCAGAGCTTAAAGTTTTTGCAAATCAACTTTAATACGTCCGTCTACTGCGATCCCTTCACCGCTTTTCTCACTGATAATCAACGGGTTGATATCGAGTTCAGTGATCGCCGGGAAATCCTGAACCAATTGAGAAATTCTCAACAGGCACTCCCGGAGCTGATCCAATTGTGCAGGCGTCGTCCCACGGGCTCCTTGGAGCAACTGATAGGCTTTGACGCCCCGGATCATTTCATCGGCATCAATATCTGTCAGAGGTGCCATGCGGAACGTGACGTCTTTCATCACTTCGATGAATACGCCGCCCAATCCGAACATCACCATCGGACCGTATTGAGGATCGGTGGCTACACCGCAAACCATTTCACGCGAGCCCTTCACCATTTCCTGAATGATGACCCCTTCAAGACCATCGAGCAGATCTTTTTGTTTGAGCTTTTCGATAAGGTCGCGATACTCGGCGCGCAATTGATCGGCATTTTGAATGTTGACCCGAACGCCACCGACGTCTGTCTTATGCGACGTTGTCTTTGAAGTCATCTTCATAACAACGGGATAGCCCACTTTCTCGGCAACCGACACAGCCTCTTCTTCATTGAGAGCAAAGCCTGAACGGCAGACGCGGATTCCGTAAGCATCCAACACATCGATGCTTTCTCGTGTCGTGAGCTGCTCGCGGCCCTGCGAAGCGCTTTGCATCATGATTTCACGGGCACGTTCACGGTCAACCTCAAACTTCGGGAAACTGCCCACAGGCTTTTCAGTCCAGATGCGCTGCTGATTGAGGCGATTTAAACCGTCAGCGGCCTGTTCCGCGTACATAAAGAACGGAACATTGACCTTCATGTCTGACAACTGAGAGAAAAATTCGCTCTTAGTCATAAAGACGCCGATGATGGGCTTTTCAGGGTGCTTAGCCTTGATTTCCATAACCGCCTGAGCCACATCAATATCCTTTAGTCCCAAGAACGGCAGATAAATCACGATGACCATATCAACGTTTTCATCTGCTAAAACGGTCTCCAATGTTTGCTTGTAATGTTCAATCGGGGCCGATGCAATCATGTCAACCGGATTTTTAACGGAGGCCGCTGGCGGCAGGAAAGAGCGAAGTTTTTCTTTCGTAGCCTCTGTTAACGGAGCCATTTTCATTCCGTATTCACAGACAGCATCGGTTGCCATAATGCCCGGACCGCCTGAGTTCGTGATAATCGCCACTCGATCACCCTTAGGAATCGGGCAGTTATCGAAAACTTTTGCGGTCGCAAAAAGATTTTCAAGAGAGTACTCGCGAATAACTCCGGACTGAGTCAAAAGAGCATGCGCGGCTTTATCAGCCCCGGCTAAAGATCCGGTATGAGAAGAGGCGGCGCTTGCCCCTGCGGCACTGCGGCCGGCCTTTAATGCCAAAATCGGTTTTTTCTTCGACACTCGCGTAGCCAACTGTCTGAAATTGGCCGGATTCTGAATGGATTCCATGTAAAGCAGAATTTGCTTTACATCGTCCTCGTTTTCCCAATATTCAATGGCGGTTTCTGCATTGACATCAGCTTGGTTACCAATAGAAATAAATTGAGCGAAACCCAAATTTAAGTCTTTGAGAATATTAAGAATACCGCCGCCCAAAGCACCCGACTGAGATACAAAGCCGATTCCGCCTCGTTCAGGTAGGCTTTCAGCAAAGCAACCGTCCATTCTGACATCAGGATGAGTATTTACAACACCTAAGCAATTGGGGCCTACACAACGCATTCCATAGGCTCTCACTTTTTCCAGTAAAGCTTTTTCAAGTTCAGCTCCTGCAGCCCCAGTTTCCTTGAAGCCCGCACTAATTACACACAGTCCGCCCACTCCTTTTTCATGACACTGATCAATCGTTGACAAGACAAATTTAGCATTGACAACAATAATCGCTAGATCTACTTCGCCAGGAACATCCAAAATTGTCGGGTAAGCTTGTAGCCCTTCAATAACACCACCTTTGGGATTGACCGGATAAATCGGTCCTTTGAAGCCATACTCCTGCAATCTCTTCATAATATCCGAGCCAATCGTATGCGCTTTCGTAGATGCACCGATTACGGCAATTGCACGGGGTTTCATAATTTTGTCTAGGTTTTGCATGTCAAATCCTTTAGCAAGCTATAGCGCAGAAAATTCCCTCATATCATACAGAGAGCAAATTAAAAAATTAACCCTATTTTTGTATCCATTTGAGCAGAGTTTTTGATGGGAAAACAATATGTTTCAAAAACTTTTCATGCCAAAGCTTGAATTAATTGCGCTCAACGCTAGACTTGTTAGACATGATCTTTAAAGGCAGACCTATGACGGAATCAACTAACTGGACCTATTTGACAGAGCTATTTCAAAACGCCGCCGAGACGGTTGTTTTCGAGGTTTCTCAAAACGCTTTTTGGTATCAGGTTCTTGCTATTGTGAGCGCAGTCATTTTGTCGCTCATTGTCTCCAAAGTACTGGGAAAGAAGTTACAGACGTGGGAAGAGTATTTTTCGAAAGAAAAGCTTTCACACAAGCTTGGAAAATTTTCTCTGCAGTTAATGAGACGGCTTTTCTTTTCTGTTTTTGCAGCGTTATTCCTATCGTTAGGCGCCTCGGTTATAGCTGATCAGAATTTATTATCTGAAAAGAGCTTTAACCTTATTGATTTGGGCTACCAAATTTTCTATGCATGGGCCCTTCTAGTTCTGCTTGTCCAGATTTTCATTGTTTTTGTCGGTTCCAAGAGCGTACTGCAGCAAATTAAAAAACCGCTCTACATAGTTTTCTGGATTTTGGCTATTTTGGAAATCGTCGGCATTTTGCCGAAGTTTATCCTAGCCATGCGGGCGATCAACTTACCGATCGGTACAGATTCTTTAACGCTATGGGCGCTCATTGTCGGAATCATTACGGTTGTTATATCGCTTTTAGTTGCGCACTGGCTCTCAAACCTCTGTGACAGTGCCCTTCATGCGGCAAAAGACATCGACAATAACCTTAAAATTGTTCTTTCCCGCCTGATACACATTTCTTTTATGGCGATAGCTGTTTTGATTTCGCTATCGGCCATGGGACTTGATCTCACGGTTTTGAGTGTCTTTGGCGGCGCAATCGGTGTCGGTCTGGGCTTCGGATTACAAAAGATTGCTTCCAACTACATCTCGGGTTTTATCATCTTATTTGACCATTCTGTCAAAATCGGCGATACGGTGGAGGTAGCGGGCTTTAACGGAAAAATCACGCAGATTAAAACCCGTTATTCAGTCATTCGCAATTTTTCCGGCGAAGAAATGATTATTCCAAACGAAACCTTCGTCACTCAAAACGTCAAAAATTTCACTTTCACAGATCGGGCTTCTGTTGCCACGGTTGAAACCAGTATCGGTTATGAGTGTGATGTCAATCGCGCATTGGCTATTCTTGTTGATATCGCAAAAAGACAGGCAAGAATCCTATCGAGTCCGGCTCCCTGGGCTGTTGTTTCGGGATTTGGTAATGACGGGATCAATCTGAAACTGAGCTTTTGGGTAAAAGATCCGGAAAACGGTACTTCGGTTTTGCGCTCAACCATTATGAAAGAGGTGTTGGAGCGCTTTAATGCCGAAAATATCTCTATTCCGTACACCATCCGCGATGTTACTTTGAAAGGTGAATTAAAAATTAAGGCGGCTAACGATTCAGCCTCCTGAAGCAAAACCGCACTGCATAGACTCACTCAGCAGTGCGGTTTTTCTATCCGAAAAGGACTTTTTTAGAAGTTGTGCACAATACCGATGCCGGCCTGAACACTGTCTTGCTCAAAGTGACCTTTTTCGCCATCGATGTCCTTGCTGTCGAACTCTTGGCGATCATAGCCGATACCTGCGTAAAGGCTCGTACGCTTGCTGAGTTCATAGTTATGGAACAGAGCAATACCGTAGCGCTTGGTGTCTAATTTGACAGAAGAGTCGCCCTCGAGACTGTAGCCGTAGGCATCACCGTCGCCGTCAGCGTAGTAGGCAGACACCTGCAGTTCGCCGCCCCAAAGCGCAAAGGCAGAACCGACAGCCACTGCATAACCGTCCAAGTCACCGACGTAGTCCACGCCTTCGTCCAATTCAAAAGCAGGCACGCCGCCGATCATTTGTTCGTGCTGACCGTATTGAACACCGATAAAGGGCTTCATGAAGCCCAAGTCATAGTTGGCACCAAAGCTGAAAGCCATGGCATCATCGATTTCGCTGTCGTAGCCGCTTACAACCTGACGGTTCTTCATGACGGTATCAACCACTGCGACTAAAGAGAGATTGCCGGCAGTATAAGTAGCACCCAAAGCGGCATAACGTTCTTTATCGCGAGAGGGCACCATGTCGTCACCGGAAGTACCGAAAGAGTACTGGGCAAAAGCCGTGAAACCGCCAAATTCCGGCGTTTGATAGCTCACCATGTTGTCATAGATGCCGCGATCCATCCAGTAGCCTGCGCCGATATAGTCAGCGTAGCCGCCGTCCATCGCATCGCCGTTGGCCATGAAGATATCATAGGTACCTTCACCGGCGGTCAGTGCACCCATGCGGCCCATGCTGAGAGTACCGAACGTGGAAGACACAGAAAGTTGAGCTTCCTTATCAAAGAAAATACCCTGTTCACTCCAGCTGCCGTCGTCAGAATTGAAGCTATTTTCCAAAACGAAACTCACAGTGAGATTTTCATTGATTTCTTCAGAGCCTCTTAAACCGAAGACGCTCGCCGTGTTGGTGCCGCTTGCCAAGCCCCAGCTGTGGTTGCTTTCATGAGACTTTTCTCCCAGGTAGTGCTCATCGATTGACTCGTGGGTGTAGAGCAAACCCGTATCAACGGTACCGTAGACTTCAACAGAAGCGGCCTGTGAAGAACCAGCTGCGAGCAAAAGTGCTGCAGCCAAAGAAGAGAATTTGAAGGATTTCATTTTGATTCCTTAATGAGATTAATTCTTGTTTGCGAAATTTAAACCTATTATTCTCAATTTTCAATAGAGCAAATTCTGAAAACATAAAAATAATCGGTTGATTAATAGGGAAAATAAGCACCTTTACTTATTAATTTATTAAAAATTTTATGTTTTAAATCAAGATATTAATTCTTATTTATTTTTACTTTCAACACTTGCTTTATTACTTATCCTATTGTTTTCATTATTATTTTTCACTTGTACATTTAGATAATAAATTAACTCATCCTTATTCTCAGCTTTTTGCTTCTCTTGATATTGATAACAATTCCTATTACGATTGCGCTTAATTCCAGCGTTCATCCTGATCGTTGGTCCTTGTTATGAAGAAAACTATGTCACAAATTCGTCCTCTTACTGAATCTGAATTAATGGCAGAAGTCACTGTCGTTCAGATGAAACTTGATGCGTCCGAACAAGAAAAATTATCTCAACTGGGCTTGCACCGAGGAGGAACCATCCGCGTTTTACAACGCGCAATGAACGAACCCCTGCTTTTGGCAATCGGCGATGCCCGCATCGGCGTGAATTACCAAGTAGCACAAAAGATTTTTGTTTTTTAAACAAAGGAATCTCTCTTATGCAACTCAAAGACATGGCTATCGGGAGCAAAGGTCGTGTGAAGTCTATGAATACTTCCACTCCCGAGTACCGCAGACGTCTGCTGATGCTGGGTGTCACCCCCGGCTCGACTCTTGAAGTGATCCGCGTCGCCCCACTGGGCGATCCTATTGAACTGCGCATTCGCGGCTGTCTCATCACTGTTCGCAAGGATGAAGCCGAAATCCTTGATATCGAACCCATCGGTCAATAGGGAGAATTGCAATGAGTCAACATATCATCAGCCTTATCGGCAATCCTAACTGCGGTAAAACAACAGTGTTTAATGCACTGACCGGTTCGCGCCAACGCGTCGGCAACTGGCCGGGTGTGACGGTCGATAAAAAAACCGGCAACTTCTCCTACGATGGTCACGATATCGAAGTCGTGGACCTCCCCGGTATTTACTCGGTGACGCCCACCTCTGTTTCCGGTGAAGATGAAGTTGTTGCCCGCAACTATTTGTTAAGCGGCGAAGCTCAGGTCGTTGTCAACATCATTGATGCTTCCAACCTCGAACGCAACCTCTATCTCACGAGCCAATTAATCGAGATGGGCGTTCCCGTGCTTGTGGTCGTCAACATGCTTGATATCGCCAAGCAGCATAAGATTAAGCTTGACCTCAAGGCCCTTGAAAACCAATTGGGCTGCCCGGTAGTCGGTCTTATTGCCAACCGCAATAAGGGCGTTGACGAACTCAAAAAAGCTTTGGTTAGTTTCTTAGACAAACCTGTCATGACCAAAGTGTCGGTTCACTACAACGAAGTGATCGAAAAGGCTGTCGCAGAGATTTCCGCCAAGTTATCACTCGGCGAAAAGAGCCGCTGGTTTGCCGTGCAGTTACTTGAACACACCCCCGGCATTGAAAGTCTCTTTGAAGAGGAAAAACTCAAAGATGTCTTAAAGATCGTTGAGGAAACTGACAAGCACTTTGAAGGCAACACTGATATTGAAATTACCAATGCCCGGTATCAATTGGTTTCTGACATTGCCGAAAAAGTCATTGTCCGCGAAGGCAGCGTCGGCGCAACATTAACCGACCGCATTGACCGCGTGATTCTGAATCGTTGGATGGGTCTGCCGATCTTCCTTCTGATCATGTATATCACCTTCCTCTTTACACAAAATTTCGGAGCTGTCTTTATTGACTTCTTCGATATTTTGGTGGGTGGAATTTTTGTTGACGGCTTGGGTCAGCTGCTTGCCTCCTGGGGAACGCCCGAATGGCTCACCGTTTTCCTCTCTAACGGTATCGGCGGCGGTTTACAGACGATTTCAACCTTCATTCCGGTTGTCTTCTTCATGTTCCTTTTCCTGGCTATTTTGGAAGAGTCCGGTTACATGGCCCGTGCCGCTTTCGTGATGGACCGTCTGATGCGTGCCTTGGGCTTGCCCGGTAAAGCATTCGTGCCGTTACTCGTCGGTTTCGGCTGCAACGTGCCGGCTATTATGGCTACGCGCACAATGGATCGCGCCAGTGACCGCATCATCACCGTGATGATGACTCCCTTTATGAGCTGCGGCGCACGCCTTCCGGTCTATGTTTTGTTTGCCACCGCTTTCTGGCCGACAAACGGTCAAAACCTGGTGTTCGGTCTTTACCTCATCGGTATTGCTGCGGCAATCCTGACGGGCTATCTCTTAAAACGTACGGCTTTGCCGGGTGCTGCAGGTGCTTTCGTAATGGAAATGCCTCCGTATCACATTCCGACATTAAAAGGCGTGATGCTTCGCACGTGGGATCGTGTCCGCACGTTTATGTTCCGCGCCGGTAAAGTGATTGTGGTGATTGTCGCCTGCTTGGCTTTCTTAAATTCAATGGGTACCGACGGCACGTTCGGCAACGAAGACAGTGAAAAATCCGTTTTGTCTGAAATCGGCAAGACAATTGTTCCTGTGTTTGAACCGATGGGTATTCAGGAAGAAAACTGGCCTGCCGCTGTCGGCGTCTTTACGGGTATTTTCGCTAAAGAAGCTGTTGTCGGTACGCTCAATTCTCTGTATGACACCTTAAGCGTTGATCAGGCTCAAGAGGCTGCTGCCGCTGCTGAAGAACCCGAAGGAGAAAGCTCCTTCTCCTTATCGGATACCTTCTCTGAAGCAGTAGGCACCATCGGTGAAAACTTTGCCGGTTTGGCCGGTGCTTTCTCCGATCCGTTAGGCATCAGCGTCGGTGACTTGTCCGATGAAGCTGCCGCAGCTGAAGAGCAAGGCGTCTCGCTCGGCACCATTGACACGATTAAGACTTTGTTCGGTTCTACTTCTGGCGTTTTTGCTTACCTCTTGATGGTTCTGCTTTATGTGCCCTGTGTGGCAGCTGTCGCAGCTATCTACCGCGAAGTAGGCACCAAGTGGACGATCTTTGCCTGTGCGTGGACCTTGGCGCTCGGCTACTCGGCTGCAACGATTTTCTATCGTGTGGCTAACTTCGGTGCCGCTCCGGTTTACTCTATCGTCTGTATCGTCATCGCCTTAGCGATCCTCTACGGCATGTACTGCTGGATGAAGGCTATGGCTAAAAAAGATGCCGGCAAGGGTCCGAAGATTATTCCGATTATCCCTGTAGCTTAAGTCTTAATTTTCTTTCTCTGAACTTGGCGAAGATGGGCACCTCTTCGCCACCTTGCCCCGGAAGATTTAATCCTTTCGGGGATTTTTTTATTAACGGCAGGAAAAGATAAGAATTTTGCTTGATTCGATAAAAAATAACACTGAATTGACAGCACAATACAGCTAATAAGAGCAAGAACATAACTGATGCCTAAATGTCGTCCCCAAAGTACTGAAATTTAAAGACTGGAGGCTATGATGCTGACACGAAAAGAATTTCTAAAAGCACTGTTTGTTTCTGTGGCAGGAGCCGGTTACTCGATTGCTCATGCACAAACTGCAGGCAATAAAAACTTGATTGTGTACTATTCGTGGTCCGGCAATACCCGCGAGATTGCTCAGACAATCGCCAAAGAATTAAAAGCGGATATTTATGAAATCCGTCCCGTGACGCCCTATCCGAGCAACTACAGCAAAACCGTGGACCTCGCTAAAGAAGAGCTTGAAAAAGGCGCCCGTCCGGCAATTGTCAATGATGCGCCCGATCTGTCTCAATACTCAACCATTTTGCTGGGCTCGCCCAACTGGTGGAGTCATGTGAGTATGCCAGTCTTTACTTTCATGGATCAGCATGACTTAAGCGGTAAAGTCATTTTGCCCTTTATCACCCATGGTGGCGGCGGGTTGTCTGAATGCGAACGAGACATCCGCCAAAAGTATCCCAACGCTGATGTTCGAGACGCTTATGTCTGCTACGGCTCATCTTATTCACGAGAAGACATTCAACAATGGCTCAAAGCCAATAAGCTCCTTTAGCTTTTCATTCGACAGAGGCGCTTTAAGCAAATAGAAAAACGCGGATGAAAGCATTGACCGATACCTTCATCCGCGTGCGACCTAACGAGAGATCGTTGATCAGTTCAAATTTTTATTTTTGAAAATTATTATTTTGTAACTGGACAATACTACTCCGAGTCATCCCAACCGGCGCAAAAGATTCCATCTTTTTTTAGCAAAAGGCAAAAGAAAACTCCCGACTGATTCTGTGGTTTCAATCTAAGAGCGCTTTTAGGCATTTTCTCAGCAGATTTGAAGCAGCCTTTTTTAGTCAATAACGATACGATTAATTCAGTTGAAGGATTTTTTCAAAGAGGTGGATCATGGAATATACGACTATTGGAAAAACCGGAATCTCAGTTTCCAAAGTTTGTTTGGGCTGCATGAGCTTTGGCACTCGCGGCCTCATGCATGATTGGACATTAAGCGAAACAGAAAGCGAAAAAATTATCACTCATGCGCTCGATTGCGGAATCAACTTTTTTGATACTGCCAACGGCTACTCTGCCGGCACGAGCGAAGAATTTTTAGGCCGCATTCTCAAGCGTCATACGACACGAGACAAGGTGGTCATTGCTTCCAAAGTCTACTTCAATCCCGGAAGGCTCTCGCCTCAGGCCATTCTTCGCGAAATTGACGGCAGTCTTAAACGCCTCGGATCCGACTATCTTGACCTCTATATCATTCATCGCTTTGACTACAACACGCCGATCGAAGAGACGATGCAGACGTTGGATGAGCTTGTCAAGGCCGGGAAAGTTCGCGCGCTCGGCGCTTCTGCCATGTACGGCTATCAGTTCTACAACATGCAGCTTGTTGCCAGAGATCATGGTTGGACAGCTTTTTCTGCCATGGAAAATCACTACAACCTTCTATATCGGGAAGACGAGCGCGAACTCATTCCCATCTGCAAACAAATGGGCGTCATGCTGATGCCGTACAGTCCTTTGGCGGGCGGCCATCTGACCAGACCCACCTGGGAGGGATCGTCTCTGAGGGGCCAAACTGACAAAGTCGTCAGAGGTAAGTACGATCGCATGCAAAATGCCGATATTAAGATAGTCGACAGAGTAGCTGAGCTAGCCAAAGAAAAAGGCTGCACCATGTCACAAATCGCCTTGGCCTGGCTTTGGGCTAAAGGTGTCGAGTCGCCTATTATCGGAGCAACTAAGACTAAATACATTGACGATGCAGTAGAGGCACTAAAAATTACGCTCTCAGCTGATGAAGTGGCTCACCTTGAAGAGTGCTACGAACCGCATCCGATTGTGGGCGCCATCAACGCCAATCCACCTGAAGGTGTTATGCTTCTTGACGAAAAGAAATAGGCTCTTGGGGTGACAGTTGGTGACTCTGCCTGAATGGCCGACGCTGTTCGGGCAGACTTTTTTTTAATAACGAAAAAGCAAAGTCCGCCGATAAGCCGGATTATGTTCTGAAAGGTGATTTCAGCCGACGACCATTCATCTAGAACAAGACTCACGCCTTGTCTCAAGCCATCTACCCGCAACCTCCCCGAGCAGGATCGACAGTTGCCTATTTGATGTTGCTCCCCGTAGAGATTGCCCGTTTCACCCGACCCTAACGTCGGCTCGTCTCTGTTGCTCTGATCCGTGCCTTGCGGCAGGCAGCCGTTAGCTGCTACGGTGCTCTGTGGAGTCCGGACTTTCCTCGTGGATAAATTATCCCCGCGATCGCCGTGGCGAACTTTGCCGGCGCTCATTTTAACAGCATTGATTAAAAACAACCTCAAAAGAAGGCATAACATTCGGTATCCATTCTGAGAAACAAACGTCAAAAGACTTGACCGAAAAGAAGAATGTCTTTATTACGAGAGACCTCCGACAAGGAACTCAGCCGATCTGTTGGAGAAAGATTTTCAAACATGAAATAATTGTGTCTTTTCCAGTAGTTAATGGATCTATAAGGATTTGACAGTGTCCTCATTAAAAAAGATTGCTTTAGCCGCTTCGCTCCTTTCAATGGCTTTCGGAGCACAGGCCGGTCTCATTGACCGCTTTGTGGAAACGCTGCCCGGCGCAGCCTCCCCTTACCCTGATGCCGGTTTTGTCGGCAACCAATTAAACGGTATGCATGACATCATTGAGCGGGGCAGTACCGGTGTACTCATCCCCGCTTATACCAACCATCCCCGTTGGGATTACGACAATCGTGATGAGGAAAACGCCTATCCGTTCGGTGCCGGTTTATCGCGCGGAATTATCGATGAACGCGGTAATGAACGTTTGATGTACTTGATGTTCTTCCGAGATTCTCACTACGAAGTTGAACCTATTTTCGGTTATGCCTGGATCGCGCGCTACCCGATTGCCAACACGGGCTTTCATTTAGGCGCAGGCTATACGGCGGGTCTAACCTTCCGCCAGGACTACAATTGGCTCCCCATTCCCGTCCCGCTTCCTTTAGTGAGTGCCGGTACCGATTGGTTTAATGTTTACGGTACTTACATTCCGGGATCCAACGTCTTTTTCTTCTTCTCAAAAATTGATTTTGACGATCAAAGCAGACGTTTTGCTCCTTGGCCGGATAGCGCAACTTCCGCCTGGTCCAATACCACCGAAATCTATGCCCAGGGCTCTTGGGTGAAAACGGACCTCTCAAGCGGTGACGGTGATTTCCCGGGACACTTTACACTCAGTTCCGACGCCGGCTTTAAGATCGGTCTGCGTCACTTCATGGATCGTCACTGGGCTTGGGATTTAAGCTACCAGCAAAGCGAACACGACTTAAAGTCTTCGGGCGACACAGTCAATGACTATCGTCTCACCAACACTAACCTCATGCTTCAGTACCACTTTGAAGTGGCCGATACCACGCGGGTACATGTCGGCGCCGGTGCAGCCTACTCGAAACTGGAGTCGCAAGGCGAAGCGAGCTACAAAGAACACAGCATCAATCCGGTCGTTCAAACCGGCTTTACCTGGGCAGTTACCGACCATTTGCGCCTGATGGGTGACATGACTGTCAACTTCCCCTTCTTCCGTGATGTAAAGTATGGGGAAAACGGTGAATTGGACGGTCGCTTTAAGCCGGCTAACACTAGCTTTAACCTGGGCGTCGGTTACGCCTTCTAAGAGAAAAGAAAATGGATATTAATGATTCTTTATTTGAACGGGCCCGTCAAAGCATTCCGGGCGGCGTCAACTCCCCTGTCCGAGCCTTTGGCTCAGTAGGCGGCGCTCCCCGCTTTATGAAAAAAGCCCAAGGTCCTTATATGTGGGATGAAGACGGCAAGCGCTACATTGATTACATCGGCTCCTGGGGTCCGATGATTTTGGGCCATAACCATCCCGAAGTGATCAAAGCCGTGCACGAAGCGGTCGATATGGGTTTGACTTTCGGCTGCGCCACTCAAAGAGAAATTCTTATCGCAGAAGAAATTAAGAAACTGATTCCTTCTATCGAAGAAGTCCGCCTCGTGAGTTCCGGCACAGAAGCCGGCATGAGCGCAATCCGCTTAGCCCGCGGGTTTACCGGCCGCAATAAGATTATTAAGTTTGAAGGCTGCTACCACGGTCACAGTGACAGCTTGTTGGTCAAAGCCGGCTCCGGCATGCTCACCTTCGGCAACCCGAGTTCAGCCGGCGTCCCTGCCGGTGTTACCGAACACACGCTCGTGCTTGAATACAACAACTGCGAGCAGCTTGAAGATGCCTTTAAGCGCTATGGTGATGATATCGCCTGCGTGATTGTTGAAGCCGTGGCAGGAAACATGAATATGGTTCCGGGCAAGCCGGAATTTATCCGTGCGATGCGCGAACTCTGCACCCAATACGGTGCCCTTTTGATTGTCGATGAAGTAATGACGGGCTTTCGTGTCGCTTTGGGCGGCGCTCAGAGCCTTTATCACGTCACGCCTGACATTACGATGTTCGGCAAAGTGATTGGCGGCGGTATGCCTGTTGCGGCTTTCGGCGGCAAACGCGATGTGATGGAAAAAATTGCTCCCTGCGGCCCTGTCTACCAAGCAGGTACCTTGTCCGGTAACCCCGTTGCCGTTGCCTGCGGTCTGACCACTTTAAAGTTAATCCAGGAGCCGGGCTTTTATGAAAAATTAACCGCTCAGACTCAAAAGCTCACTCAGGGTCTCACTCAGGCAGCAAAAGATGCCGGTGTTGCCTTTTGTGCTCAAAGTGTCGGCGGCATGTTCGGTCTTTACTTCCTGGATCGTTGCCCGCAAGGCTTTAACGATGTTATGAAGTCAGACACGAAACGCTTTAATGTTTTCTTCCACTCCATGCTCGATCAGGGTGTTTATTTCGCACCTTCAGTCTTTGAAGCGGGATTTGTTTCTATTGCTCATACTGATGAAGTAATTGAACAAACGATTGAAGCGGCAAAGAAAGCATTTGCCGAAGTGGCACAAATGTAGTGCTTAATCCATTCGTTTGAGTGTTTTACCGGACCGGGAAATTGCCTTTTCCCGGTCTTTTTCTATGTACCGATTTGCAGCAGATTAGCGTAAGCTCAAAGAAAGAGCACGGAGTTCGATAACGATGAGAAAGCTTTCCTTACTGTTAATCAGTTTCTTTAGTCTTCTTTTTGCAGGCCTAGCCCAGGCACACGATCATCACAACTATCATCATGACGGCCGCTACTACGATCGAAGCGGAGCCTATGAAGGTCGGATGGATAACGGTCGGATCTACGATCAGTCAGGGCGTTATCAGGGACGGATGGACAACCAGGGGCGCCGCTATGACAGCTCTGGGCGTTACCTGGGTCGTATGGATGATTCAGGCCGAATGTATGATCAGTCGGGCCGTTATTTAGGACGAATCGATGCCAACGGCAGACACTATGACCAATCGGGCCGTTACATGGGACGCGAAGACTCTAACGGACGTTTTTACGACAATACCGGACGCTACCAAGGTCAGGTTCGTTAGATTCTCAGACGAGGCACCCAAAGTGCCTCTTTTTTAAGCAACAGGTTAACTCCCTGTTCCATTTAGGTTTTCTTACAAAATTGTTAAAGTTATTCACAATTTCTGTGGATAACTCTGAATAACTTCTACCCAAAAGTGGGAAAGAACCTTCTGAACTTTCCCAAGAAATGGCAATTTTTTAACTTTTTACGTTATTTTTTGGACTTTTAGTGGGAATTATTCTACTTTAGGTAGTGGTTCGATATAGCCCCCTGTACCATAAAGCGGGATAGCTGAAAGGGAATGATGGAAGCTTCCGCTCGTCTCTTTCGTAGAGTAAGCCACATATAAGAGCGTTTGAGCTTCAGCGTCATAAATTCGCCGAATTTTCATATTTTTCAGTAAAACGCTCTTGGAACGGGTAAAAATCACTTCTCCGGATTTGCTCTTATCAATCGCTTCAATCATTTGACGGGTAATCGGTCCGGTACGGTGACACTCGATGGAGTTATTCGAGGGATCGCTCAAGGCCAAATTGGCTTCGATACTTGCCACATGGCAGGTCACTCCCGTGACAACCGGATCCACAAAACGGTTAATCTTAATGTCCTGCAGCGTAAAAATTCCCAAAGAGACATCTCCGACGTCTTCCTCACCGCAGCCGCTCAGTCCCAGCACAGCCGATAGAATCAATAAACCCGTCTTCAATTTTGAATGTCTCATTACTCCATCTCCATCGTTACTTGTTTCTGAATATAGTACTTGAAAAAGTGACCACTACCAAAAAAGCGGCCAACATCAAAAATGCTGTGGATAAACTCGTTGCCTTAGCAATAAAACCGATTAAAGCAGGACCTGCGAGCTGACCGGTATAACCCAAAGTGGTCACCGCTGCCAAAGCCAAACTCATTGGCATTTCGTTTTGATCGGCCGTGCTCGCAAAAGCGATCGGCACAATATTGGCTAAACCGATCCCCAAAACAAAAAATAAGCCGATCACAAACCAGGGCTCTGAGAAAAAGACGCAGCCCACTAGCATCAAAGCACCTAAAAGAGAACCGTAGCGAACGCAGTTTCTGGGGCCCGCAGATGCGATCAGCTTATCTCCCAACAGACGCATCAAGGTCATCGCACTAGAAAAGGCTGCAAAGGCAAGGCCTGCATTTTCAATTGCTGCGTGCTTTTCTTCTACTAAAAAGACCCCACCCCAATCCAATACCGCGCCTTCTATCATGAAAAGAAGCAAACAAATAAGCCCCAACCAAAGTACAAAGCCCTTTGGCAGCACGAATGACTTGGTTGGTCCTTGGGCCTTCCCGGCATCGGCAAGCAAATTGGAAGAAGTAATTAACCAAAGCAAAAGACAAAAAATTAAAAGGGCGCCTATTGCATAAATAAGTTCCACGGAAGCATTTAAAAGTGCCGCAATTCCCAGCGCCCCAACGACGCTGCCCAATGAGTAGAGCGCATGAAACCCGGCAATCAGACGCTTTTCACTTCGGTGGTCGACTTCCACGGCGTGCACATTCATTGAAACGTCTACTGAGCCAAATACCATCCCAAAGAGAAATAAGAGAGCCGCCGTTAAAAAGACGTTTTCAGAAAAATTAACTGCAAACAAGATAAAGGGAATGACAAAAAGCGCTTTTCTGAGCAAAAACTTTGCTCCGTGCTTTGCCACAATACCGCCGCAAAAAGGCATTACCACCAAAGCGCCCAGTCCGACACAAAGAAGCAGCCCTCCCAAGTGAGCCTCGTCTAACGCAAGGTTTATTTTGACAAAGGGCACCATTGACGCCCATAGCGCCATGATGAAACCGGCCAGGAAAAAGGAGGCACGTGTAGCAGTATTTTCAGGGGGAATTGAAGCCAGGTATTGACGGATAGTTTTGCTTTGCGTCATGGCAGAAATCCTTTCAACAGAAACGAATCTCATTGAATCAGCAACGTCGCATTTTCTCTGATTTTCAAATGATTTTCAACAAAAAAAGGGCCCGAAGGCCCCAAATTCTCTGAGCAGAATTATTTGAGCCAAGAGGGCTTCTTGAAGTTTTCAGAGATGACTGCATCTGCCGCAGTGAATCCTTCTAAGCTAGCTGCTTTTGCCTGAATGCAAAGATAGCGCAGGCTGCTGTCTTCTGCCGCTTTCAGACAACGCTCGGCTTTCGGATCAACTCTGATGCAGTCTCCTTCGGAAACGCCGAACTCATCACCGTCAACAAAGAAAAAGCCTTTGCCTTCCAAAACTATATAGAGCTCTTCGTTCTGGGTATGAGCATGTACAAAAGGAATGCTCACACCTGCCGGCAAATTATTTAAAGAAGCTTCAGTAGCCGTTAAAGCCAAAGCATCATGCAATTCAGTACGAGCAGCCGTAACGTCAATATGCACTGTTTGATAGTTAGTCATTTTTTACTCCTTTTATTCGATATCGAACTATTTAAATAAAAAAATTTGAAAAACTTCAAAAGTCTTTCAAAACCAAAATCAATCAACACACTTTCGAAGCAGTTTATCCAAAATAGCCGCTTCTTCAGCACTTAACTTTTGAGAAACTAAAGCAACCAATCCGTCTGATATCCCCTCAAAAACCGGTTTTAATGCCAAGCCTTTTTCGGTTAACTGCACCAAAACACCTCGGCTGTCAGACTCATTGGGGACACGACAAACGTAACCCTCTCTTTCGAGTTTTTCTACCAATACCGTCACCGTTGATTTCGTTCGTCCGATTGAACGGGCAAGCTCAGTCATGCTGCAAACTTTTTTATCGAAAAGCTGCTTCAAGAGATCTCCGTGACTTGGAACAATTCCTTTCAAACCCACTTTCTCAAGTGAGTCGATCACAAAGGCGTTACCCAGAGCACGGAGCTTGGCGGCATTGGAAAAAATAGATAAGGTTGCTGTCATTTTTTGATTATTTTGTTCGATATCAAACTATATAGTAACAAACACGTCTTTGTCAACAGGCAAAAGCCCACTGTTGGATTGTGTTCTTTCAATTTCAGCGGGCCAGATAAAACTATTTTTTAACAATCGGCGTGATGCTCGGCTCCTCGCCCTGCTCAAACACAATGTTGGCCCGACCCACAATGAGCGGATCAACGGGACCGATAGCCTTTTCATTTTTATTGGCGTAAGGCAACAGATGCAAGACGTAGCGCATGGCGTTCAGTCGCGCTCTTTTTTTGTCATCACTTTTCACAACAATCCAGGGGCATTCCACCGTATCGGTGTTTAAAAACATCATTTCCTTTGCCCGTGTGTAGTCATCCCATTTTGAAAGTGACGCTACGTCGATCGGAGAAAGTTTCCAGCGCTTAAGCGGATGAATTTTCCGTTCTTTAAAGCGGCGGCGCTGCTCATCACGGCTCACAGAGAACCAAAACTTAATGATGTAAATGCCGTTATGGACTAAATTGCGCTCAAATTCCGGGCACTCTTCCATGAAGCGCTCATACTGATGTTGATCGCAAAAACCCATGACGCGTTCAACGCCTGCCCGGTTGTACCAGGAACGGTCAAAAAGCACCATTTCACCCCGTGTAGGCAAATGCTCGACATAGCGTTGAAAATACCACTGCCCCAGTTCGCGATCGTTGGGCTTTTCCAAAGCGACCACTCGAGCTCCGCGGGGATTGAGGTGCTCCATAAAACGCTTAATGGTGCCGCCCTTGCCTGCCGCATCTCTTCCTTCAAAAAGAATGACCACACGCTGTCCCGTCTCTTTTACCCAGGCCTGAAGCTTTAAGAGTTCAACCTGAAGCGCAAACTTTTCTTTTTCATAAGTCTTTCGGCTCAGACGGTTTTTGTATGGATAGACGCCTGTTCGCCAGTCCTTCACCAAAATATCGTCGGGATTGTCATCGCGCGAACTGATAGCTGCGTAATTTAAGCGCTCCTGACGCAGCAAAAGCCGCAAAAGCCGAATGCGATCGGCCGGGGCTTCGCCTTTTAAGATCGTACCAAGCGCTTCGAGCTCTTTTTGATCGGCCGCCTGTGTTGTTTCATCGGTGACAATATCCTGCACATCTTCAGTAACACGCGCATGAGATACATCACCGCGAGAAACCAATTGGCTACGATAAGGGCCTCGTTTTTTATTTTGATCGGTATTTTTTGTGTTATCGGTCATGAGAGGATCCGTCCTAGAATTTGAGAGAACATCTATTAATTGTGATACTAATTTACCCAATCATCAATACATAGTATCCATGAGAAAAAGAGCGCAAGGCAATTGAGTTAAAAGCCTAGAGTCTTTAAGATTCTTGCGAATCAATTAAAAATCAGGAAACAAAATGTCTCAAAAAGTTTTCATCGGTATGGCCGGTTTCGGCACCGTGGGTCAAGGGGTTTATCGCGTCTTAGAACGTAATGCTGAAGTTATTTGCGATCGATGTGGCAAAAGCCCCGAAATCAAAACGATTGTCTTCAGAAATACCGATCGTGCTCGCCAAGCACTGCCCGATCAGATTTTTGTCTCTGATGATCCGATGGTGATCGCTAAAGATCCTGAGATTTCAATTGCCATTGAAGTAATGGGCGGAATTGAACCTGCACGTTCTTTTATTTTGGAAGCACTTAAAAACGGCAAAGATGTTGTCACTGCCAATAAAGCGCTTTTGGCCACACACGGAAAAGAAATTTTTGAAGCTGCACGCTCCTATGGGCGATCAGTCTTTTTTGAAGCAGCGGTCGCTGGCGGCATCCCCATCATCAAAGCTCTGCGCGAAGGGCTTGCTGCCAATCAAATCTTAAAAGTACAAGGGATATTAAACGGCACCTGCAACTATATTTTGTCGTCCATGCATGAGTCACCCGTTTCATTTGAAAAAGCTTTAACAACCGCGCAAAAACTTGGCTTTGCCGAAGCCGATCCGACCTTTGATATTGAAGGGTTGGATACAGCACACAAATTGACGATTCTGACTTCTCTTGCATTTGGAGTGCCTCTGACTTTTGAACCCAAATTCGTCTCTGGCATTACTTCTGTCACAGCAACCGATATCGCCATTATTAAAAAACTCGGCTTTGCCATCAAATTGCTGGCACAAACAGAATTAAAAGGACAATCCATTGACTATCGGGTGGCTCCTACCCTTCTGACTCAGTCGTCTCTTTTAGCCCAGGTTTGCGGTGCGATGAATGCGGTTGAAGTGGACAGTAATGCGGTTGGGAAAACTTTCTACTATGGAGCCGGTGCCGGGGGAGACGCTACGGCCAGTGCAGTTTTGGCCGACGTCATTGATAGTTTAAGAGGACACCGATCGCAATTTGTTTCGGGCCCCTCTAAAGAAGCTCTTACTTTTACCACACTTTCGGAACAAACGAGCCGCTTTTATGTGCGGGTGCAAGCAAAGACAATTGAACAATACTCAAAGGAAATCGAGGCTGCTTTTACCCAAAATGAAATCGAAGCCGATAAGGTTTATACCGACGAGCAAAACGCTGTCTATTTCACCCTTGCATGCAAAAAAGGTGAACTTGATGAAGCGCTCGAGCAAATCTCTCAGTTGAATTCAGCTGAAATCACAATCAGTACCTTTTTTATCGCTGATTAACACAACTGTATTGGCAAAATGCCGGTTGAATTGAACCGGCATTTTGCTTTTAAAGCACCTGATAGATCAAATGAACGGCACCGTCTTCGTAGGCTTTCACAGTTTTGAGTTTTAACTGAGTCGGAAGTCTTTCCATCGACAATCCGTCAAAAACCGCAGCCATGGATCCGCGACCGTCAATGCAGGGACCGATTAAAAGACTGATTTCGTCCAAAAGGCCGGCTTCTAAAAAGCCTGCATTAATATGACCGCCGCCCACGATTGCCATGCGCTTTACACCAAATTCCTCGGCAAGGATTTCACAGGCCCGGGGCAAATTAATACACTCTTTTCCCACCGCTATCCAAGAAATATTTTCCGAGTCCAAATAGTCCAGATACGCTTTTTTGACATGCTCACTGGTAATCACTATGAGGGGCAAATTCAACTCTTTGGGTTGACTCCAAAGAAGCGTTCCTTTCGTATCCACGACAACGCTATAGGCTTCTGCGTCTGTCTTCTTGGAAAAACCTTCTTTGCCGAAAACTGCAGAATCTGTTGACTGAAATTCTCCGTCCTGAGCTAATTCCAACTGCGCAGTAACTCGGCCGCTTAGCGTTGTCGGCGTATCAAGCGCTTTTAAAGTTTCATAGTACTCATTGACACCTTGGATTTTTTCAGTCATTCGACAATCAATTCGACCGTCAATAGAAGTCATCATATGGCATACGATGTATGGTTTTTTCATTTTTCGTCTCCTCAGATCTGATTGTTTTTGAGAATACCTCAAAGAAATTGAATTAACCGCTTTAAAAAGAAACATTTCTTGCCCATTCTTCTCTTGCATTTAAATGAGAAAAGCGTTACTCTATTTCCGACATATGTCGGATATAGTAAAAAGGAAAACAACGATGCCCAGACCGAGCCGCTGTCGTCGAGTGTGTGCGGAACCCATCTTCCGAGCATTTAACGTCGATCAAAATGAAAAAGATCCCGTGAAGCTTTATGTGGATGAATTTGAGGTTATTCGACTCGTGGATTTTGAGAAAAGAACTCATGAGCAGTGTGCCCGGCAAATGTTGATTTCCCGAACGACCGTCACCGAAATTTACGAAAAAGCCCGCTACAAAATTGCAGATGCTTTGGTAAACGGCAAACCATTGTTGATTGCAGGCGGTCACTACAAAGTCTGCCGGGGGGAAGGCGCTCAAAACTGCCCCGGCCACGGTTGTTGCCAACGACGCAATCAATTTCACATGAACTTAACCATCAAGGAAAACACCATGAAAATCGCAGTACCAGTCAAAAATGACAATATTTATCAACACTTCGGCATGGCTGCCGCTTTTAAGATCTATACGATTGAAAATCAGGCAATCGTCTCCACGGAAGTGGTTGAAACAAACGGACGCGGTCACGGCGCCATGTTGGACCTGCTTTTAAATCATCAGGTCAATTGTGTGATTTGCGGAGGCATTGGAGAAGGTGCCATTGAAAACTTAAAACAAGTCGGCATTGAACTCGTGGCAGGCATTAGTGCTCAAAGCGACGAGGCTGTAAAAGCCTATTTGGCAAGAAACTTACAAAGTGACCTGCAGGCTGCGTGCGACAAGTCCCTGCATCACGGACAAGGACATGGTCACGGTCACTGCGGCGGCGATCAATGCGGCTCAGATTGCGACTGCCAAGGTCACGCTCATCAGCACTGCCACTGCCAAAATCATTAATTCAATTTAAATCCCGGCGGCAAAAGTAACGTTTTGCCGCCTGATTTTTCCCTTTTTTTAACTATCGCATTGATAGATTTCGATCACAATTTCTTTAAAAAACAAAAAGATATCCTTTCGGACAATTTTTAATTCAGTTATTGATCCTTATATTTAAAGTAAATAGATTGACTATTGATTCTGGAGGTCCGATATGAGTTTTGTGTTTGAAAAAGAATATGGTCTTTTGATTGACGGACAATGGGTGAGTGCGGAAAATCATGCGACTTTTGAAACGCACAATCCTGCCACCAATGAACTATTGGCAGTGTGTGCAGACGCGTCCGCTCTCGATGTCGATAAAGCTGTGAAGGCTGCTCAGAAAGCATTTGACTCTTGGTCTAAAACGAGTCCTCAAGAGCGCGCTCAACTTTTACTCAAGGCAGCCGATTTGATTGATGAACACGCCGCCCAACTCGCAGAAATCGAAACTCGTGATAACGGGAAGCCCTTGCGTGAAACGACGCTTGTGGACGTTCCCCTTTCTTCTGACCACTTCCGGTATTTTGCGAGCGGCCTCAGAGCCGAAGAAGGTTCTGCCGTGATGATTGACGACAATACGCTCTCAATTGTTTTGCATGAACCGATCGGCGTTGTGGGACAAATCATTCCCTGGAATTTCCCGTTACTGATGGCCGCTTGGAAAATTGCTCCGGCACTTGCCGCAGGCAATACCCTTGTTATTAAGCCCTCTTCCACCACCCCGCTCTCGATTCTTTATTTAGGCAAATTATTGAATCAAATTTTGCCTCCAGGCGTAGTAAACGTGGTGACAGGTCGCGGCGCTCAAAGCGGACAAGCCATGCTCGATCATCCGGGCTTTGCCAAACTGGCCTTCACGGGCTCCACCGAAGTGGGCTACAGCGTAGCTAAGGCTGCTGCCAATCGCTTGATTCCCGCAACGCTCGAATTGGGCGGGAAGTCAGCCAATATCTACTTTGATGATTGCCAAATGGATAAAGCCATTGAAGGAGCGCAAATCGGCGTTCTCTTCAATCAGGGGCAGGTTTGCTGCGCAGGTTCCCGCATCTTCGTTCAGGAAGGCATCTATGACGAATTTGTCGAAAAACTCGCTGAAGCTTTCCGGACGGTCAAAGTGGGCGATCCCATGTGCATGCAAACCCAAATGGGCTCTCAGATCAACCAAAAACAACTTCAAAAGATTTTGAAGTATGTTGAAATCGGTAAAGCTGAAGGTGCACGTGTCTTAACGGGCGGAGAAGCGGCGAAGGTTGAAGGCTGTGAAGGCGGCGCTTTTATGCAGCCCACTCTATTGGTTGATGTCACCAATGATATGCGCGTCGCTCAGGAAGAAATCTTCGGGCCGGTGGCTGTCGTCATCAAATTTAAGACCGAAGAAGAAGTCATCACCATGGCCAACGACAGCGAATACGGTCTGGGCGGAGCGGTTTGGACTCGCGATATTAACCGTGCTTTGCGCGTTGCGAAGTCCGTAAGAACCGGCAGAATGTGGGTCAACACCTACAATGAACTGCCTGCTCACACTCCGTTTGGCGGATACAAAAAATCCGGCATCGGGCGTGAAACCCACAAGATGATGCTCGCTCACTACAGCCAAACGAAGAATATTTACATTTCCATTTCCGAAGCTAAACGCGGCTTCTTCTAGTGAACTTCAACCAGACCGAGCAGTTTTAAAAGCTGCTCGGTCTCTTTTTCCTCCTCAATTCGAACAACCGGTGAGACAATATGTCTATGCACAACTCTTTCGGTGAGGAGTCATCATGGGAAAAGATTTTGACAGCGATATCGTTGAAACAATTGAAAAGTTAAAGGCCTGTGAAGACGTTCAAAAGGCCCTTCAATTAGTCAAGCAGCAACTGCCTGAGATCATCGAAATTCAAAAAGAACTCACACTCATTGAAGCACCGACCTTTCACGAAGAAAATAAAGCCAGACGTTACGCTGAGCTTCTAACCGAAGCCGGTCTTGAAGAAGTCAAAATTGACGAACATTTCAACGTCTGGGGACGTTGGCCCGGAGTCGGCAAAACAGGAAAATCTGTTTTGTTGGAAGGTCACTTGGATACGGTCTTTTCTTTCGGTGACGTTAAGGAACTCAAGGTGGACGATGAAGGACGGATTCATTGTCCCGGCATTTGCGATGATACTCGAGCGATTGCAGCCAACTTGTCCGTATTGAAAGCCTTCAAAGCGTTGGGTATTCGCCCTTATCACGATATTATTTTCGCTGCGACCGTGTGCGAAGAGGGATTGGGCGCCATGCTCGGTATGAAGACACTCCTGCAGGGTCTTGAAGAAGAAACAAAAGTACTCGCGGCCATTTCTATTGACGGCCCGAGCAATAACGTTTTTTATGCGAACGCAACCGGAATGGTTGACTGGTCAGTGACCCTTAGGGGACCCGGCGGACATGCTTGGACCGCCTCTGATATGCCGAGCGCCTTACATGCTGCCTGTCGGGCAGCCTCCATCATTGCAGACTTTAAGTTACCGAGTGTCCCAAAAACAATAGTCACAGTGAGTCTCATTGAAGGCGGTCAAGCCATTCACGGAATTGCGCAACAGTGCACAATGAAAATCAATGCACGTTCCAACAGCCAGGAAGAATTGGAAAAACTCAATACCCAAATGATTGAGGCTTTTGAAAAAGGGGCTGAACTGGAAAATTCGTACAAAGGAACTCCGGGATTGATTAGAGTGAGCTACGAAAAGCTCATTGATATTCCTGCCGGAAGCCAAAACGAAGACTGCCGCATGATTCAGGCAACAAAAGTCGTCACTGAGTCGCTTGGAATTGAACCTTGCCTGAAGCCGGGCGGCTGTACAAACACTAATATGTCTATCGCCAAGAAAATTCCCGGAGTCTGTTTGGGTCGCGGCGGCAAAGAATACGGTACTCACACATTAAACGAATGGTTTGATCCGCAAGGCGTTGAAGCCTGCGAACAAAAATCCATTCTTTTGCTTTTAACTTTAGCTGGGCTTGACGACAGAATTAAGGCACTTGGAGAAACTCTCTAAAAAGGACATTCAAGGCCACGTCAGATGTGATGTGGCCTTATCTGTCTTCTTCAGGCTTCCACAACGCGTGTCTGTGCTTAGCGTAATCTGCGTCCACAAAACCTGAAAACATAGCCGGAATCAAATGGCGATTAGCCTTAAAAATAAAAGCTGCCATGTGACCCAAAAACAATAAAATGGTGAGCACCATGCCGGCATTGTGAAGCTGAGCCAACCAAAAAAGAAACGGATCCGGCAGATCTAATCCTGATAAATTTTTTAGTGTCTTTAGCCACCCTGTCACAATGACCAGGGCAAAGACAGCAACAAAAGCGGCCCAAGCCAGACGCTGCTCCGGGAGGTACTTTTCTGAAGGCGGCTCTTCTGCCCCGATTAAAAGTGCCTTAATAATTTGCACACTTTTACCGAAATCTCCTTTTTTCGGAACAATATCAAACGAGCCTTCAAAAGCATGCACAGTGAGGTGAAAGACGCAAAGTACCGTGAAAACAATCGCGAAGGCGTAGTGCCATGGCAAAGTGATAAAAAAGTCTGCGGTGGACGGGAAAACCGCCGTAATACCATAGCGTTTGGCAACCGGCATCTGAAGGATGCCCGTCACGATTAATCCGAAACAGGAAATAGCAATTCCCCAGTGCACCAACCGGTTTCGAAGGCTCTGCCTAAAAACTTTATTCATCGGCACCCTCCTTGCCTTTTAGCGCTCCCTTCTTTTTGCGCCTGGCAACAACATAACCCAAAGCAACCGCAACAAAAGGAGCGGCAAGCGTTGCTACTGCCCAATCAGAAGATTCTTCAAGTTCTGCCGTAACCTTTTGAAAGCCAGGCCGTCCGTCATTACCTTTTGATGTTTTACTTTTCATCAGCGCTGCATGAAGCGTTTCAAAAGAGTGAGAGGAAACGTACCAAGTGGCAGTGCCACCATTTTCATTAAACCCGTAAATATGGCGATTTTTTGCAATCAAGCGAATCTTTTTTAACGCCTCAGACAAAGGCAAAAAAAGCATCGCTTCGTGAGGACAGGCCTTTGCACAAGCAGGAGTGTCACCCACCTCAAGACGGTCAGCACAAAAGTCACACTTATACATCACGCCGCCTCCGGCAAATTTCGGAGCAACATCCAGGTAAAGACCAACACCGGCCTGTCGTTGAGGAATTTCCCACGGACAAACATCTCGGCATTTTGCTCCGCCGAAACAGACATCCGGATCAATCTGAACAGCCCCTTGGTGACTTTTATCAATGGCGCCGAATGGACATATTTTTCTGCAGGGTGCATCAAAGCAGTGCATACAGCGCCTTGGCGCAAAAACTACTTTCCCATTATCCAAGAGAATTTCTTCAACAAAAATCCAGTTATATGGCGTCAAACGATTAACCTGGTCGCGTTTATCAGAAAAGTCTTCATAAGACTTTTGAGGCCAGTAGGGCTTAAGCGGTTTTTGAGGATTGGGGAACCTTTGAGAATTCTTTTGCTTACAGGCTTGAACGCAAAGCGGAAGTTCTGCGTTTTTACATCCGTCACAACGATCTAAATCGATGATGCTCACCCACTGTTCAGGCGCAAGCGATTGCTCTGATGCCTCGCTCTGAACGGCACCTAAAGCAACTGCAGAAAGCAGAGAACTTTTTAAAAATGATCGGCGATTGGACATAAGACGAAAATTGTAGTAACCCAAACAACTCTAATAAAAAATCGCGGTTGAAGCAATGAGCTCTTCGGCTAAAAAGAAATTACTAAATCCAATTAGAAAAAGATTTTTAGCATCTTTTGAGATTTCTCATTTATTCGCCCTGTTTAAGAAACGTGGTGCTTAATTCCATTCCTCTCGCGATTAATCGCAAGTTTCCTTGGCACATACTATGAACTATATGAGTTCGTCTAAATTTTGTTTATTAAATGTCTAAAAACATCTGAAGCTATCTTATTGTTAAATATGACTATTTTTAAAAATCAACTTAAAAAAATGTCTAAAAAATTGCTAAAACGTCTAAAACATATTTACCGTGCGAATAAATGAGAAATCTCATGATTCAAATGAAAATAAGTTCCAAAAAATTTATCTAGGTGCTATCAAGGGTACTATAAAAATGCGGATTGGTAAACTCTTTGTCGAACGTGTAGAACGCAAATGCCTGGGAAAGGAAGGAAAGTAACTGATAGATAATAAAAAACCGTACGGTAACAAACGCGTACGGACTATTGTTTGGTGCCCGGGGAGAGCTTCATATTTAATTATTAATCAAATGGTTAATATGTAAACTCTATTTTTTGTGTAAGTTCTTGTGTAAATTTTTCAGGCACTGGCAATTGTTGAATTTGCACGCATTCGGCTACTTTTGTAACCTAAATACAACAGGATGTTAGCAAATTCAAACAAAGAACATAGGGCTTTCATAAGATTTTTTACTTTTTCCATCCGTAATATTCTTGATGAACTGACGTAATTTTTGCATGATTGTCTGGATCAATTAGAACCATATTAGACGGATCAAAAAAGGGACGGGACCTCGCTATTCTTTTAACCAAGCTCTTTAAATTCTACGATTTCAATCTTTATCATATTCAAACGGGTCACCCTCCCGAATTTGCAAGAGCAAATCAACATAGGTTCCGTGCCATTCTTCGGTTACATTGCCGTACCCGCCGTGCTTATTGACATTTGTCGAAGCCGATTCGAATCGACAGGAATTGATGAGATAATTTTCCAAATCCTTTCTGGTGCTGATCATACAGAACAATTCCCACTTCTTGTTCATCAACAGCATTCCGCCGTCCGCACCCTCTCGCCCGTTCCAGGGTTTAGACGAACTAAACCCTAACGCCGCGGCACGTAAAAATCTTTTCACACGATAAGTGTAGAAAATGTTCGAATCTTTCCCATAACCCAGCGGGTCACTTAAGATAACCTGCTTCAGGTTCTTTTTTATACTCATCTCGCCACTGCAATAGGCCAACTTCAGCATGGCTCCCATCACCATCGGCATGTTGAAATCCAACAACTCCAAATTTCTCTCGAATTTTTCATCGGGAATTTCTATGGTTTGAGTGAATGCATTTATGGATTCAAGCGCTTTAAATAAATCCTGTACCCAAGCACGCTTCTTACTGGATTTCACCTCATTTTCTATTTCTTTGGCGACCTGCGCTTTGGCTCCGTCGAGTCGAAACTTGAAACGTGCAGCTCTAGAAGCATTGAATATTGTGGGATCGCCGCCGACGAAACTCTTAATAGAGAATCCTTGAGCATCCAAAGGAATCCCGTCGGGGTCAATTAAGACCAACTCGACATCCTGTTTTAAAGATGATTTTGTTTTTCCGCTACCGAGACAGTACTTATCGAGTAAAGGAAGAATGTTGTCAACCGACAGATTGCCCTTCGGGTTGGCATCGGCTGCAGCCCTTACTGAATTTAAAACACAATCACAATCCTTCCTCACTTCCTCAATAGGAAACGTTTTCGAATATTCATTATTAAGCCACAAGTCCCATGATTTCAACGTTTCAAACCGGTTGGCTTTATATTTGATCGTCTTAGAGCCTCGTTCAGTGCTAATTGCTGAAATTACAACAGCGCCGCCCGTTTTTTCTAGATACTTACTGCCGGATCTGACAGTAGCAACTCTTCCGTAGGCCAAACAAATAAAAAAAGAAACGATTTCTGCCCATTCGCCTCTATTTTTCGATGAACTTTGCAGACTTGTCATTATCCAGCACCTCTTTGATTTTCAAAGCAATGGCCTCGATAACGTTAACTGTAACACTGTTTCCGAACTGTTTGTACAAATGCACGTCGCTGAGGATCAACTTAAAATCCTCCGGGAATCCTTGCAAGCGAGCCCACTCTCTGGGCGTCATTCTACGGATACCTTCAGTATTCAGTTCACTTTTAACATGAGTAACCGGTGTTAAGTCCTTTTGTCGAGTATCTACAATTAGATTTCTTTCTCGCCCCATACCGCCGCAAACAATTGCCGCGGCAATATCATTGTATGAGCGCACTTCATATCCGAAGCCATGTCCCAGAGCTTCGTGACGAGCACGGTGGTTCTTCAATGTAGTCAAATACCGGTTAGAAAGATAGTATTTCGCAGAAACCGGTTTATCCTCAATAATGTCTGCAATAGTTTTAGATGAGTCAGTAGGAGACGGGAACTCAAAACCAGACGCATCGATATCGTTACGGAAAGCCACAATATAAATACGTTCTCTATTCTGAGGAACGCCGAAATCTTTAGAATTCAGAACCTTAGCGAATACTTGATAGCCCAGTTGCTTTAACGATTGACTGATAATATAAAAAGTCTTTCCTTGATCATGAATCTTCAAACCTTTGACATTTTCACAAAAGATAACTGCTGGTTTGTGCTTTTCGCAGATCTCTAAAACATCAAAAAACAAAGTCCCTCTGGCGCGCCCCTTGTAGTCATCATTGAAGCCCATGCGTTTTCCTGCCAAAGAGAAAGCCTGACAGGGGAAACCGGCCAAACAAATATCAAACTCAGGAACGCCGTCTTTTGTTTCCTTCAGTGTAATGTCGCCCCATATTTTCTCTGGCTCGGGGAAGTTGGCAGCATAAGTTTTCTGAGCGGGTTCATCCCACTCCGACACAAAAACCGTTTCAATCGCCGACCCGAAAGCACGATCAAACCCCAAGCGAATACCGCCTATACCGGCAAAAAGGTCGATAGAGCGATATACCTTTAAATTTTTTCCCTTTGTTGCCATTGTGTTAATCGTCCTTTCTCCAGGAATATTCTTCAAGTTCCCTACGACCGATCTCTCGGTATGTTTCCTCTCCATTGAGGAATGTTTTTATTAAGCTCAACAACTCGACTTGTTTGGTCTTCAAGCACGCGCACTGCCAAATGATCAGTACCCTGAATCCGCTTTCTAACAAGGTCGAGGAAACCAGTTTATCCCTTTTGCGATTGGAATCAATCTTTTCGGCCCAGAAATCCCGGTTATCTTCAGGTAACCTCGCCTTCTTACAACCGTCATGGCCGTGCCAGAAGCAGCCGTTTATAAAGACAACCGTTCGATATTTTTTCAAAACCAAGTCAGGGTGTCCCGGTAACGTCTTATCGTAAAGACGATACCTGAATCCTGCATTAAATATCAGTTTCCTGACAAATAGCTCGACCTTGGTATCACGGCTCTTTATCGCCGCCATATTCTTTGATCGAGCTGTTTTACTCAGTCTATCCACGATTTCCGCGCCAACTTCTAATTTGATAACTTTCAGGAACAGGACAAACCAACGGCCTCAATTGCTCGCGGTATTGCTCTAACGAAGGAATTTCATCCTTCATCATCTTCCAACATTCCGCCTTCTTGACCCATTCGCCGACGTCGCTGATAGGTCTGCGCTCGTCATCAAAAATTGCTCTTGCATGCTTGGCCAAAAGCCCGGTAATCGGATCCAAAACAGCCGAGATTCCGTGAGAGAGCGGGTCAAATGTTTTGATTTTATCGTTTTTCCCGGGCGCTCTTTGCGTTGCCCAAACACGTTTAAAGTCCAATTCGCAACCCGGGAATAATTCATCAATCCCTTTTCGCAAAAGACCCATTGTATAGCCCACGATGTTAATCTTGTAAGAACGCTGTTCTTGATACCATTGGCTGGCTGCAACCTGAAGATCGATATGACGATATAAGATCCCTTTGCCGACAGCATACTTAAAGAAATCTGTCGTGCAAAAATCCAACCCGTCGGTTTTTTCCTTTTTGTCGAGATCTCTGGAGAAATCAAAAAAGCACTTTTGGGCCCCGACACTGGCCATTTGAGGCTCGTCTCCCCAGGACTTGATCCATTTTGCCAATTCCGTTTTATCAAACTTTTGAGGATACCTCTTGGCGAAGTCCGCTGCTTTGGACTTTGTTTGTTGTGCTTTATTCTTTTCAACCTTATACGTTCCACGGGCGCGTTCGTAGTACCAGTAGCACAGGTTCCCGTCGGAAAAGAAACCGGATTTTCTGCAAGCCTGTTCAAACTTTATTTGGAATTGCGTATTGGTTCCCAAGTCTGAATCCGTCACCTTGTTTTGCGAATTGGCGTAGCGTGATATGTTTTGAACAAATTGCTGGCGTTCAAAACCGTCCTCATCGCTGTCATAAGGGACCACGGATAACTTCATTTGAACAAAAATGTTGTCAATGCGTATCCCGTGTTTCTTGGCATAGTGCAAGGATGCAGTTGTCTGGCCTCCGTTAACGATTTGGAAGTCGCGTGCTTTGTTTATCAGCGAGATCCCCGTTCTTTCTTCCGAAGAAATGCCCGCCGCAACAACGCAAATTCCGTTGTTGTAGGCAAAAAATTTGTCAGGCTCATTTTTGATGGTTTTTTGCATCTCTCTATTGACCTTGCCCGCGGTCATAAGAAATGCACGAACATTGGCAGCTAAAATTCTTTGACCGTATTCTTCATACAAACCAGACAGCACATCTGCCCGCATTTTGCCGACATAGGCCTTATACCGAACCCCAGGGCGGTCCACGGCAGAAATCATCGGTAAAGGCTGAGCCCCGAATTTAGGATCGGTGAAATCGATTTCCAATTCGGCAACGGCGCTGGCCTCATTGAGCTGATGCAAATCCCGATAATCAATAGCCGTAATTCTACAGGTCACGCCCGCACAGGTTGTTTCTTCCATTGCGTTGCGAAGAACCTTTCTTCGCATGGTTAAAAGCACAACATTAATGCGGTTATATCGAGAATCTGGATCTTTGTATGCTTGTTCTATTTGATAGGCTAAATTACCTTCCTCGGTACTGTAATCAAGAATTCTGTCTGCCAAGACACCTTTTGCAGATAATTCGACAAAATTTATTACATACTTTGAAAGTGTTTCCAAGTCTGCCTTTCCGAAGTTACCTGAAGACGAATACTCGGGATCCAACAAATACAGTGACAACGTATTGTTAGTTTCGTCAAGCCCCCAGCCATCTACAGCGAACTTCCTCACACCGTAACTGCGGATACCGCAATGAGCGGGAACTATTTCGTCATATGTTTCATCTTCCTGAAGAATATCAATAACAGCATCATAAAGATTGTACGAAGTCAGTCCAGTATTGCTCTGCGCTTCATTGATCAGCATTTCCCGGAACTCTTTCTCATCTTGGGTGCTGCGTACGGAACCCACTTCTTCTGTTTCCGAAAGATCGAAAATATTGGCATCCCCAGCCTGTACATCAGCAGATCGATTTTCTTGTGCAAAATTGACGGACTCCGGTCCGTCCTGCTGAGATCCTTCGTTTACAAGGGGAGTTACGTCTTGCCCATTTGTTTTGCTTTCTGAAGAGAACTCTTGAGCAGGTGCTGGCAATGCGATTCCATGCTGCCACAAGGAATAAAGACTTATGACCTGCATGGTAAATTTCAACAAATTGGCCCGATAGGACCTTTCTGTCGATACCGTGACATCGGCAGCATTAAATACAAATCCCAATATTTTGATATTTTTGATGGAAGTGTTTGTATCTCCGTGGGCCAGGCGACTGATCGCTTCAGCGATCATTCCTCTGGTGTTCTGCAAATCCGATATGCCGTTACTGCTTGCGGCAGCATTGACGAAATGCCACACACTGGCAATGACTCTGTTGGCATCTACCGCCCCGATTTCCCCTTCAAAGTCCCAAAACAGATCTTTATCGACACTGATTAAATACAACGTGTCTTGGGCCATCCCCCAAATATCAAAAGGGCAATCCGGATCATCTTTTGGCCGCACTTCTATGTCAAAGCCAAGCCTGGCTTTAATCATCTGAGCAACACTGGCAAACAGCGCCTCAAAAGAAGCCGTTGTTCCGCTGTTTTCGATGACAGGCCTAAGAAGTTGCGAACGATATTCTTCAAATTTCAAAACAAAGCCTCCGTCACAAAAGGCTCAATAGCCGCCACTGAGAGAATGTATGAAGCCTTCAAGATTGCCTGCCCCAGTTTGCTCTTCTTCAAACTCGGGAAATCCTCTGCAGAAGCGTCGTACCACACGATTTCACTCATCAAATATTTTTTAGATGAGCCCGTTTCGTCCAACTCTTTGCAGTAACCGTACATGAACAGCTTATCTCTGAAATGGCTCAATAATTCGGGTGAAGAGGACATTTCGGATTCGATTTCTTCTACCTTTTCCTTTAATGTCTGTCCACTGAAATGCTGCTCCAGTGCTACCGTCACAAGATATTCATTGACAGTACAATCCAATTGATCCAATGACGAAATTTTTATTTCACCTGCTTTCTCAAAAAGTGTCTTGACTTCAATAATTGCATCGGGACAGATAAAGTCCTGCGGTGCAGCCATCGGCCCCTCCCAGGCTTTCAAAGCGGGCCCTATTCCGTAATGTTGCATCGCAGATTTAAGGACCTGCAATTCACACCAAAGTCCGCGTTCCCTTTCCTCCGTCAAGCTGCGGCCTTTTTTCAGTAATAAAGACCAGCGAGAGAGGTGTTTTGCCAAATAAGTGCCTGCATCGATCTCCCGATCCCGATCATTTTCCAACCCCTTAACGATCGTCAGACACAGCAGTGCAAATTGTTCTTCCAAGTCACTGTTAAGTAAAACAAAAGCAACCCGATTTTTTCCCTTATACGGAGCAAGTCTGTCAAATTTCAAATTTTTATATGAGAATTTGCACACTAACGGTGAGGTTGACTGAACGATCAAACCGACTTGATGTTTCGGATCGCAATAAAGAGAGACCGTCATTAAAGGATGCTCTGTCAGATGACGTAAAATCGGAGTTTCTTGTACCTGACCTCGCATCTCACGCCAGCGAGCCAAGATCTCTTCTACTGTCAAATGTTCCATCATTCTTCCTCTTCCTCATCATCTTCGTCAGGTTCGGGATCAAGGTACTCTCGTATCCACGTTTTATTAACTTTATAAGTCACTGAGTTGTGATCATTTCGAGCCAAGTCGCTAGAGGCATCAAAATTACAGAAGCTCAAGCCATATGCCATTATCGGATCTTCTGACAACAACAAATCTTCATTAAAATCTTTTTCCCCTTCGGTGGCATGCTTATACAGAGCAACTGGCATCAGGATCAATAAAGGTCGATTCCGCTTTTCACGATAAAGCACACGTTCCCCGATTCTGTTATCAGCTTCTAACTCTTTATTTTTTGCCGACACCTCCTTAATTTCTGCAATCTCAGCCTTTGTCAACGGGCCAAGCTCAGCTTCCTTACCGGCAATTCTTCCACGCTCGAATACAACTTTTCCGTTTTTCAATGACTCAATGTCGGACAAATGCCGTCGCAGACAACAAACCTTTATTTCTCCACCGAGATCCAATGTAAGACGCTTAGATCGATCTGCCGAGGATCTAGACCAGTCATAGATTAAAACATCCCATTCCTGTAATTTCGGGATCGTGTTACGACAGATAAATTCAGCCATCGGGCTGGATTCTTCTTCAAACCCGTAAAGTTGATAACAATAGGGATCAACCTTAAATTGTTCAACGAAACCGGCTACCAGTTCTTTCGGGACTCCTCTGAAAAGAATTCTGTTGCCCGTATCCGTGCGTTGTTGAGTGACTTTTTTATCTTCAACAATTGCACTCACCAAATTTTTTATTAGATTCAAATTATGTTCGTTGTCAGAGACTCGCAACTGCGTACTTTCAACGAAGTATGAACTGTACTGAACCCTTAATGTCACCTGTTTACTGGTTCGCATTTTGTTTCGGCTGGTAATTAACAGCGCATCGGGACTGGCCCGAACTTTCAACCCGAAATCCAGCGGCGTTCTCTTGCTCTGTCGCATCTTTGTGATCTGCGCTTTCAATTCTGCCGTAGCTCGTCCGATTTGGCTGTAATAACTCAGTGACATATCTGTCATCCAAACCCGACACAAATCCGCGTAACCGTCTCTGTATCCGAACCAACGCCCCATTTGCATCAGAGTGTCATACATGGCCGTTGTTCGATAGAGATAACTGACGCACAAACCTTCAATTGTCACACCGCGAGCAACCCCGAGACCGCCGACTACGATAGCTCTCACACCAGCTTTCGAAACGCTGTAGTCCAAAGGTCGTTGCTTCGCTTCTTTGGAGGAGTTAACAACATAAACCCGAACTCCTTTAACTGCGTCGGGTAAAGCAGCTTTAATTTGCTCCCAAGAGAATTCACAGCTTGAATAGTGTCTTTTAAAACACCCTTTAAGCGAAGCAATCGTCGGATTTCGGTCAGCTCCGGGAGATTTCACGTGTATCAGTTGCTCACAGATTTGATCAAAATACTCTTCAACTTTTTCAGCCAACTCTTTTTGTACATTAGTAAAGCGTGTTGCATTGATCAACATGGATCTGTGTTGGTTTCTCCTTCGCAAGTCCAGGATCGCATTGGCAAGAATGTATTGATGTATAGCCTCCGCCAAAGATGGCCAGATTCTCGTTATCTTCTGAGTTTTCTTGTGCTTTAAAGGCAAAACTGTTGCCGCATCGGAAATTCGACAAAGGTATGGAGAGTCAACGAAATCCGATTCATCATTGATGTCATCAACGCCCAGCATTCTCTGCACGCCGAAATAGTTGTCAGGAATACTTGTAGTCCATATAAAGTTTCTGGGGAATAAATCCTGTGAAACGCCTTCTACGTAGTCGGGATTAATAAACACATTAGCAAACGGCGTGGCAGTAAACCCAACATAAGTAGCATTTTTGAAAAGGGCCAGTAAATCCCGAATTTTGTGATTCACGGCCGTGGGATCTTCGTCATCTTTTCTTGTATTAACAGAGGCATTATCGGCTTCATCATCAATCAACAGCAAGGGCTCGTGAACATACTGTCCTTTCATATTCGTTTTTTTCAGCCACTTGATAACCGCTTCTAAAACCGTGACATTTTTCTTTAAAACAAACAATACGGGTTCTTTATGCGAATTAAATGAGAAATCTACATTTGACTTAACCCGTTTGTTGAAATCTGCCTCAACCGAGGTCAAAGTAAATGGCATGCGATCACTATTAACAATACTGACATTATTACCGCCAAGATGCCCGACATAATCTGTATTCAGTCGCTCCTGCGTCTGCCGTCTCAACGTTTCCAAGATACCCGTCAATACGATGATAACCTTGTAGCCAGCATCTGAAGCCTTGTTGATCAGACCAGTAAAAACACCCGTTTTCCCCGACTGAACATCACCGATGACCAACCCGCGTTTCTGCCAAGGCTGAGAGCAATCATTGGGATTGCCGCACTGGTCCAAAATATCATCGGTTACAGCATCAATGTCTTTAATAACGGCGATTGGCAGACTTATTTTTTTTAAAGTTTCAAAACGGTGCCAGTAATAACGATCCGACTCTTTCCAAAAGTCCCTGACCCATGGTACAGCTTTACCATCCGTAATTGAGTCACCGACAACCACTTTGACAGAAATATTTCTTTTGATTTCTGAAACAAAGCTGGACCACAAAGCTTCCGAAACATTAAGGCTATTCGCTATCAATTTGATCTTATTAATAATTTCATCAAGTTCTTCCTCTGTATAAGTTTTATCCGTTCCATAGTTTTTCATAAAAAGCATTTTAAGGGCTAAAATTTTCGACTCTTCGGTGAAACTCATACTTTCCTCATTTAAGCGATTTCAATATATTTTGAGTCAACAGAACACTGTCAGCCTCCGTTGCGCAACTCAGCAACATGGATTGCAGCATTTCAATTTCGGTTTCGTCTCCGGCTTTCATCGAAGACAATGCTTTGTAAATTTCTTTTAATTTTTCAGCGGTTTCTTTGTCTTCGCAACTGTTAAAAGCAGATGCTTTATCTTCCTGATACTGAGCATAAACCCAACGACTCGGGTAAAAGAATTCCAGCAACCCTAAGTATGCGATAAGCATCTTACGTTGTCGGTCGGTCAACCCCTCCATCAACTCACGAAGAACAGGGCTCTGATAATTAAGTCTTACCGAGAACCTGCGCCCTTCGGTTACCGAGGTTGTCCAGACAGCGCTGTCGTCTCCCTGAATTTTCCGAACTCTGGCTCCTCTACCAGACTGAATATTTTTTGACTTGGCAATCAGGGTGTTCAAGTACTCTGCCAAACGATCACGAATGACTTTCGGCGGCTCTGCTGTTGATTTCTTGATATCCAAAGACCAAATTCGATCCATGCAGTTGGGAATGTCTACGCACACGCGACTCAATTTTGTTGCTTGAGCCTTTCCTGCCATGCGCAACCAATTACCCCAAAAAATCAAGCGTTTTCCACGGTAAATATAAAATCCCTGATCGTCTGACAAGGACCTGCCTTTGAGCCCCAATTTTTGCATTTGTTCATTGGTAATCTTATTTTGATGAGGCAATGTATAGCCCGTAACAACTACGGGATCATTGGGAAATCCAGGAACATATAAATGCTCTGTCGGATAAGCGTCAGCTCCTCCTAACCGTGACTCCAGAAATGGATCCTTCGGCTCAATGACTTGATAGTTGATCAAAAATTCGACGGGATTTTCCGCGTCATTCATAATTCGGTGATACACCAAGGACAAATGATCTCTAGCGTCAACCAGTCGCTCCGTTAAAGCGTCGTGAACTCTTTGGCTTTGCGAAGCCAAGACGTCAAAATTTTTCCAAATAAGCAGTGTTCCAGTGTCAAGACGGGATAACAGTTCAAAACAAGGAAAGTTTTGGCACTCTTGCTCTTCAAAGACCGTCAGTGCCCAATTACCTGCCTTGGCTACGGTATCCAATGACCACCCGGCTGCACAGATCCCCTCCGTTGTCTTTGAAACGACTGAGAATTCACGGCATTGAGACAAAGAGGCTGTTTTCATGCCTAAACCGAATCGTCCCAGATCAGCCTTACTTCTTGTCTTTTCCGGATTTTTGCTTGCGTGACGCATTGACTCAATCAACACTTCACGAGTCATTCCTCTGCCGTCATCGAGAATAGCAACATACTGCTCGTCGTCTGGAGCCGGAGGTGTGAAAATATGAATATGTGACGCTCCAGCGGAAATCGAATTATCGATAACATCAGCTAAGGCAGTAGAAAAGGAGTAACCCAATGCCCTCATTGATTTAATCATCTCTTCAGCATTAGGGGGTAGATCAATTATCTTCGACATAACTAAAATCTTTGTAGGTAATTATTGAATTTTAACTACGTAGAACTTCTATTTATCATCTACTACTTCAGTTCAAGATGTTATGAGATTTTTATTGTTATAAGTTAACCAAAATGACCTTTTTCTAAAGAATTTACAAAGAGCTGTTAGGTGAACTGCCCTCAGAAAAGCGACAATGATACACTGGAAGTTTTGTGGGAAATATTCGCCTAAAGGACTTAATCGGTTTTAGAACTAGAGAGTCGACCAATCAGCTATTAAAAATCTATTTTCTTTAGATCCAGTTCTTGAATAGAAATGCCTGACGATCTGTGACCATGTCGATTATGTTGATGTCACTAGACTTAAATACAGTATTGAAGTAGAAAGCTAGACACTAAACGAATTAACGGTGGGCAAAATCGAAAAACTGAGTTTTATCCTTGAGGTAGGGCACCCATGAATCGGCACGGAAACTTTGGATAATAAAAAAGCACGTTCAAAACGTGCCATCTTTGGAATGGTGCCCGGGGAGAGACTCGAACTCTCACGGCTCATCACCGGTGGATTTTGAATCCACTGCGTCTACCATTCCGCCACCCGGGCAACTAACTGATTGTCAACTCTCTCACTGGTGCGCGATACAGGGTTCGAACCTGTGACCCCTGCCGTGTGAAGGCAGTGCTCTACCGCTGAGCTAACCGCGCGCTTTCGCAAGCGAGGATTGAAATTATACCGAAGTTTTCCAACCTGTCAAATATTTTCTTCAAATTTTTCCACAAAAGTATCTCTCTACCTTATCTTTAATTATTTGCCGTCAATTTTATGAAAACTCCCGACATTTTTCTTTAATTTAACCAATCTTGCAAATACCCTGGTCTTTTACTTTATCCAAAAAGTCTTCAGCCCACCCTTTTCCAGGAATCAATGTATGTGAACTGATTTCACAAAGCGGAACCAACACAAAGGCTCTTTCATGCATTCTGGGGTGAGGGAGCGTTAAAAACTCGGTTTGGTACACTTCCTGACCGTACAAAAGCAAATCCAAGTCCATTGTGCGAGGGGCGTTATGAATACCGGCGGGTCTTTCGCGTCCAAACTCTTTTTCAATACCCAAAAGTGTTTGCAAAAGTTCCGGCGCACTTAAAGAGGTTTGCACTTCAGCTACTGCATTGATGTAATCGGGACCGCTGGAATCAATGGGATCAGTTCGGTAAAAAGAGGAGCACTTCGTGACTTTTATCTCTTTTTCCTGATTGATGCGAACGATCGCATCAGATAAGGCTTCTCTTGCATTGCCCAAATTCGCACCGAGTGCAATAAAAGCTTTCTGCATCATTAATCCTCAATCTTAATTTTCTTTCGGCGAATCGGACTGCGACGCCGTCTGGGACGAGGGGCAGGCTCGGTAAAAGCCTCTTCATCATCAATTAGATCCACCGTCGGATCCTCTCCGGCAGGTGCACTTAAATCACGAACAAGCTGCCAACTGTCGGCTTCTAACAGCAATTGTTTCTTAATTTGGGCTTTTGACGGTTTCTTGGGCTCCCCTTTTTTAGGTTTTCTTGCCTGAGCATTAGCTGCTGCCTGCTCTCGAATCATACCCAAGCGAGTCTCTTCATCGACTTCCTGGAATTTTGTCCACCACTCTACAATACTCGGATCAACAAACTCCAACTGACTTCTTAAAAGCATGAAGTCGTAGCCGGCTCTGAACTTCGGAATGTTCAAAAGTCCCATCGCCGACTTCGTGCCGCGTCGCAACAGTTTAATTTGCAAAAGCCAAATCGTGAGGATGTCTTCGACAAAACGCTTTTGAATGGCTAGCTTCTCACACTGCTTATCAAGCACGTAGCGCCCCGCTTCGATCATGGCCTGAATCTGACTTTCACCGCGAGAAATCCGTTCTTCAAAATGACGGTAAGTCAATGGCCACAAAAGTGTGGCAAACAAAAAAGACGGTGAGACTTTTTTACCGATCGCGATACGCTCATCGGTGCGCTTCATGGCAAGCATCAAAAAGCGCTCGCCCTTTTGCTCTTTCAGAGCAACTTCCAAAAGCGGAATCACGTTACGGTAAAGCCCTAAATGACGCAGCTGCTCCATGCAGTCAATGGCGCGACCGCAAGTCAACAGTTTGACCGCTTCATCAAATAACCGGGCTTCTGGCACATTGGCCAAAAGCGGTGCGAGACGCGTGATCGACGCAAGCGTTGCCTCATCAATTTTAAATTGCAGTTTGGAGGCAATTCTTACCGCCCGAAGCATTCTCACCGGATCTTCCCGATAGCGCTCTTCCGGGTCACCGATCATCCGAACGACACCGTCCAGGATGTCCTGCATCCCGTTGTGATAATCGATGAGTTCTTCTGTGGTCGGATTGTAGTAAAGGGCATTGATGGTGAAGTCACGTCTGGCCGCATCTTCCCACATTTCACCAAACACGTTATCGGAAATCACGCGACCGAATCGATCTTTTCTGACTCCTGCTCCTTCCAGCGCACGGAAAGTTGAGCATTCAATTTTTTCCCGACCGAACATCACGTGAACCAAACGGAAACGCTTACCGATAATGATGGCGCGCTTTTGACAGCGCTTCACTTCTTCAGGCGTCGCATCGGTCACGACGTCAAAATCCTTTGGTGTTACGCCCAAAAGAAGGTCTCGCACCGCTCCTCCGACGACATAGGCTTCGAAACCTGCCCGCTGAAGATTTTTTACCGTGCGCATAGCCTCCAGGCTTACTAACCGGCGGTCAATTCCGTGCTCATCTCGTTGAATAATCCGCGGCGATTTAACATAGTGAGCCGGCAGAGTCTGTGTTTTAGAAGAAAATAATTCCTTTGTATAGGCAATAATGTTTTTAAACATTGTCCATCCTTGAAGGCCGACCACTACCCGAAATCAAAGGACTCATGCTCTATCGAAAAGCTTTAAGAGAGCCCAACCGCTTTTTTGCGCTTGTTCTTTTAATTGGGGATCCGGATTGGTCGCGACCACATGACCATGAAATGATTCGACAAATTGTAGCAAGGGCAAGTCAGTAATGGAGTCCGTGTAGGTGACGCTTTGAGCTAAGTCTGAAAGCGCAATTCTGTGTTTTGCACAAAATTCCTTCAATCGGTCAATCTTGTGCACTCCATAGCAAAATCCGCCTGTGAACTCTCCCGTAAACTCTCCCCTAACATCTTCAACAGGCCGAGTAGCCAGGAGATGCTCGATACCAAAGGCTTGCGCAACAGTCTCAGAAATATAGGATTGGGTACCGGTTGCCATGACGGGCGTATAGCCGTCTTCTTTCATTGCGGCAACGAGACTCTTTGCTGAAGAAGTGATATTGGGAAGAACAACGTCTTTAACGAACTGCTCTCTTAAGCGATCAAGATTTTGGCGGGAAAAGCGTTTGAGCAGCCCCATATGAAAATACATAAAAGGTTCAACCTGAAAGCGCCCGCAATAATAGTCCTCAAGATACTTTTGCTTTAAAACCAACGCATCTGACAAATCGGCCCCGCTTCTTTGAGCGAGAAAATCCACCCACACGACGCCGACATCAATCGGCATCAGTGTTCCGTCCATGTCAAAAATTGCAAGCTTCAAAGTACCTCTCCGTGTTTATTGAGCCATGCCTTCAGTGCCGGGACCGTCACCGCTGCTTTTTTCTTAGCCAAAAGCTCTCGATCCATCTCGCTTAAGAGGTGAGAGAGCGTTTTAATGTTTCTGGGCAAGTAATTTTTCATCCAGTTTTCAGCCTCAGGCGTCACCTCTATGCCGCGGGCCCTGGCTTGAGCGGAGAGCGCCTGCCACATTTCTCCTTCGAGTGCTCGTATATGAAAGACTGCTCCCCAAGTAAGCCGCGTACAGATATCGGGTCGAACGAATTTTTCTGCAGGAGATTTTTTCCCCGTCATCACTAAAGTCGCTCCGGGATGAATTCTCACTTCATTAATCAGGGCAAAAAGACGATCCAAGCCGTCTTCGGTTAAAGTGTCGATGTCATCGACCGCATAGCGCAGACGCTCTGCCGTAAAAGCCGGAACATCAGAGTCTTTGAGCCCCATCGCCAAAGCTAAATGGGTTTTCCCCACGCCCGACTCTCCCCACAAATACACGAGCTGAGGCTCACCTGTCTCAAGCATTTGTCTCAGGCAGGTAAGCGCTCCCCCGTTCTCTCCGACCACAAAATTATCCAGCGTGGCGGCGGGTTCCATGGCGATGTCTAACGGCAACTGCTCAAATAACATAGATAGCTTTACGTGAAGGTTTTGATCCCTTGCTACAATGGTTAGATTAATGCGGATACGCAAGTGTACCGCCACCTTCACTTTTTTGGGCAATTACCATGACTCAACTTTCTTACGCTGCCGCCGGTGTAGACATTGACGCCGGTGATGAACTCGTTGAACGCATCAAACCGCTTGCCAAGCGCACCATGATTCCCGGTGTTTTAGCCAGTGTCGGCGGCTTCGGCGCAATGTTTGAAATTTCAAAAGAATATAAAAATCCTGTCTTGGTGACAGGCACCGACGGCGTCGGCACGAAGTTAAAGCTCGCCTTCACGCTCGGCCGCCACGACACCGTGGGTCAGGACTTAGTGGGCATGAGCGTCAATGACATTCTTGTTCAAGGCGCCAAAAGCCTCTTTTTCCTTGACTACTACGCTTGCGGCAAGCTTGATGTTGACGTGGCAGAGCGAGTCGTGGCCGGTGTTGCCAAAGGCTGTGAATTAGCGGGCTGTGCACTGATCGGCGGCGAAACCGCTGAAATGCCCGGTATGTACCCGGAAGGCGAATATGATTTGGCTGGTTTTGCGGTCGGCATCGTGGAAAAAGACGAAGCAATCGACGGCAAGTCCATCAAAGCCGGTGACGTTGTCTTGGGTCTGGCCTCAAGCGGCCCACACTCCAACGGTTTTTCTCTGATCAGAAAAGTAGTGGAAGTGACGAACACCCCCTGGGATATGCCCCTTGACGGCCGCACCTTGGCCGATTGTGTGATGGAACCCACCCGCATCTATGTCAAACAGGTCTTAAATGTCATGAAGACCGTAAAGATTAAGGGCATGGCTCATATCACGGGCGGCGGACTTATTGAAAATGTGCCGCGTGTTTTGCCTGACAATACTCAGGCTGTCATTCACGCTGACAGCTGGACTCGTCCCGCGGTTTTTGATTGGTTGCAAAAGGCCGGCAACATTGACTCTCACGAAATGCACCGTGTGTTTAACAACGGTATCGGCATGGTTGTCATCGTTGATGCTGCAGATGCCGATCGTGCTGTAGAAGCCTTTAAGGCTGAAGGCGAAAAAGTCTTCCGCTTGGGCGAAATCGTCGAGCGTCCTGAAGGCCAAGCCGGCTGCGTCGTCATCTAAAGCTTGAAACTTTTATAATTCTGAGGCGGTGCTTTCACCGCCTCTTTTTATTTTCTCGGAGATTAATTCATGCGTAAAGACAACCCGGCCTTCGTCCCGGACTCGCCCTTTGCCCGTCCCATGACAGAAGAACACATGGAATTTTTCAGAGCAATTCCTAAAACCGAATTGCATTGCCACCTCTTGGGCACGACTCAAAAAGCCACTTTTGAAGACTTGGTCAAAGAGTCCGGTGCTCCCGTCACGCAAGAAGAAATCGACGGCTTTTTTACCCGCGGCGATAAGCCCGTCGGCGTACTGCGCATTTTCCGTGCGCTTGAAGAGCATATTTTGATTAAGCCCGAAATGCTCAAGCGCATCACTTATGAGTATTTGGCCGACTGCAAAAAGCACGGCATCCGCTACACGGAATTTTTCTGGAATTACACGGGTCTTGCCCGTCACTACAGCTACGCCGACGCACAGGCTGCCATCATTGAAGGCATTCACGAAGGCGAACGTGATTTCGGTGTGATCGGCCGCCTGATTCCCTCTATTGACCGCGAAGACTCGCCTGAAGCGGCTGTGGAATTGGCTCGTCAGATGATTGCTCATCGTGCGCCTGAAACCATCGGTATCGGCATTGATTACCGCGAAAATGACCATGAACCGGAAAACTTCTGGAAAGCCTTTTTCATGGCTAAAGAAGCAGGCTTTAAGGTCACTATTCACGCAGGCGAATTCGGCTGCCACTGGCGCAACATTGAAACGGCCATGAAGCTTATAAAAGCTGACCGCCTGGATCATTGCTATACGATTATCGATAATCCCGAATTGGTTGAAGAGGTGAAAAAGGCTGGATTAATCATCACCGTGGTTCCGACCAATTCTTACTATTTGCGCACCTTCAGCGATGAAGAATGGGCCTTAAAGCAACCCATCCGCAAGATGGTTCCGATGGGGCTTCGCGTGCATCCGAACACTGATGATCCCACGATGCATCACGTCAACGCAACTCAAACCTGGATGCTCATGTATAACTTCCTCAATTTCACCGTGGCTGACCTTAAAAACTTCATGATTAACGGCATTGACGGAGCCTGGATTGATGAAGAAACCAAAGAAAAATGGAAGCGTGAATGGAGTGAGGAATTTGACCGCTTAGCCGAAAAATTCCCGGGCTAAAGGATCGTTTCCTTTCTGTTTTATGACGCTCATCGGCAAGACTGATGAGCGTCTTATTTTTCCTTTAAGCAGCAAAGATCGGTTTTTCTCCTAGTCAAAAAGGACTAGACAATAGAAAATTTTTTCCCTCATCGTGATTAGGCTCTGCTAGAGTGTAAACAAGTTCGGTGAGATTACTACCGTTCGAGTTTTTAGGAGAGTCATCATGCTGGTACGTATAGAGCGATTAAATGCCTTACGAAAGTGTTGTAAACCGTTGCCTGACTTCGCACGTGCTTTGACTTCCTCCTCATCCTCTACAACCTCCTCCACTACATCAACGGGCTCATCCCTCTAAGGTGCCCGTCTGATAAAGGCTTCGTGATAGCCCACTCCCCCAAAGAGTCAAACATCACAACATCCGACATTTAACAATTAACGTTTTTCAAGACTTTGAAGTCCTTTTTGAGGTTTTGCATTCATACCTCTGAAAGTTTCTTCATCTGCCACCCTAAAAGGATTTTTGTATGGGTCAGTGTCTTGAGAAATCCGCAAAGGCCTTTATACAAAAAGACCCCTGCGATAGATGAAAGGAAATCATCATGCAAAAGATCGCAAACCTCAAACTGCACATATTGGCGCTAATTGTTGTGGTCATCGCAGAAGGCATCGGCACCCAAAAATTCGGGCTTGTTGTCATGCTGCCGCTTTTATTTGCTCTCGTTATCGGCGGCATCATCAGTTTGCCCCGACTTCATATTCTCAATACCGCTCAGATGAACCGGGCCGCGAAATTCATGCCGATTGCCATGCTGGTTCTGATTGCCAAAATCGGGCTTGACATCGGTCCCAACCTGGAGATTTTGCTCAATTCCGGCTGGGCCCTCATCATGCAGGAGTTCGGCCACTTCTTCGGCACCCTGATCTTCGGTCTGCCGGTTGCGCTTTTACTGAAAATGAAGCGTGAAGCAATCGGCGCATGCTACTCGATTGACCGTGAAGCCAATGTTGCCATTATCGGTGAAAAGTTCGGTTTGGATAGCGCTGAAGGGCGCGGTGTGATGGGCATGTACATTTGCGGGACGGTTTTCGGAGCCCTTTGGATTTCGCTTTTAGCTGGCGTTATTGCTCAGCTTGACTGGTTCCACCCGCACGCTCTTGCAATGGGCGCTGGGATCGGATCGGCCAGCATGATGGCCGCAGGCGTTGGCTCGATCGTTGCCTCCTACCCGCACGAAGCCGAACTCATACAAGCTTATGCCGCAGCCGCGAACTTAATGACTTCGATTCTTGGAATTTACTTTGCACTCTTTGTCTCGCTTCCCGTGACAATCAAGATCTACGAATTCTTTACCGGAGACAAGCGTCGGGAAGAAGCTCAGGAAGCGGTTTTAAATTAACCAATGCAACGAAACGAATTTTGAAAGGAAAAAATCATGTTGGCTTACTTAGAAAAAATGAAAGACATCCTTTTCATTCTGGTTGTCACGGCGATCTATTCGGTCATTGCTCATTTTGTAGGAAGTAACGGGGACCTCGCTGCGGGCTCCATCGGTGCATTGGTCTTAGTGATGATTACGGTGGTTGGCATTGTGATCAGTTGGCTCCCCGGATTCAAGCTTTTACCCATGGTCTTTTGGGTTTCGATCGTTGCAGTGGTCGTTTCCATGCCGCAATTTCCGTTAAGCGATTGGATTCTTGCTCAAACGAAAAATGTCGGATTCCTCTCGATTACGACGCCTATTCTGGCCTATGGCGGTTTATGCTTAGGAAAAGACTTGGAAGCCTTTAAACAGCTTTCCTGGCGAATCGTCCCCGTTGCACTGGCAGTGGCAGCCGGCAGCTTTATCTGCGCAACGGCTTTGGCTGAAATCATGCTGCATTTGGAAGGTATTTTCTAAAGATTCTTTTTTAAGGGATAGAAAAATGAATAAAGCACAATTAAAAGAACTCGTCTGTCAGGCCATTGATGCCCGCTGCTGTGATATCGAAAAAGTCGCAATGAATATTTTTGCCGAACCAGAACTTGGCTTTAAAGAAGAGAAAACTTCTGCAAAAGTTAAAGCTGCTTTCGATCAACTCGGCATGAATTACACCGACGGCTGGGGCATTACGGGGGTTAAGGCACGCATGAAAGGGCGGCAATCAAAGAAAACCGTTGCTCTGCTCGGTGAATTAGATGCCATCATTTGCCGCGACCACCCTAACTGCGACCCGGTGACGGGAGCCGCGCACTGCTGCGGTCACAATGTGCAGATCGGCAATTTGCTTGCTGTCGCCATGGCCTTTAAAGATACAAACATCATGCAGTATCTCGATGGTGATGTGGTCTTTTTTGCTGTGCCCGCTGAAGAATACGTAGAAATTGACTACCGCAACAGCCTTCGCGAAAAAGGAAAACTGCGTTACTTGGGCGGCAAAGCTGAGATCATTGCTCAAGGCGGCTTTGATGATGTCGATATGGCGATGCAAATGCACGTCGATCCGACAGACAATCCCAACGGAGAATTTCAGGTAGGAGCCAGCTGCAACGGTTTTATCGGTAAATTAATTGAATATCGCGGAAAGGCAGCTCACGCTGCCGGGGCTCCTGATAAAGGTATTAATGCCTTAAATGCTGCCATGATGGGTGTGATGGGTGTCAATGCCATCCGCGAAACTTTCAGAGACGATGACTGTGTGCGCTTTCACCCGATTATTAATGCCGGAGGCGACCTCGTCAATGTCATTCCTGATCGCGTAAAAATGGAAAGCTACGTGCGTGCTGCGCGCCTTGAAGCCCTTACGGGCTACAACAAAGCCATCAACCGGGCTTTAAAGGCAGGAGCCGACGCGATCGGTGCTGCCTGTGAAATCAAAGATCTGCCGGGTTATCTGCCGCTTCGCCCGGATGAAAATTTCCGTGATGTTTTGCGTGCCAATGCTCAGGAAGTGTTTGGTGCAGAAAATGTTGTCGAAGGTGAGCATTCTGCCGGTTCCACCGACATGGGCGATGTTTCTCAGTTAATGCCTGTTGTGCACCCGTGGGTGGGCTGCGTGAAGGGCGTTTTGCACGGAGCAAGCTACCACTTTGACAATAAAGAGGCAGGATTAAAGAAAACCGCAAAAGTGCTCGCTATGACGATTATCGATTTGTTGGCAGACGATGCTCAGGAAGCGCAGCGCATTTGCAGTGAGTTCAAACCGATCTTAACCAAAGAAACGTATTGCAAACTGATGGACTCGATTTCTGCCCAATAGTCCTTCTCTGATATTGATACGGCCGACAGAATAACCTCTGCCGGCCGTTTAATATTCTCAATTAGAACAGATAACTGAACCGACCGGACATCAGCCAGGTATCTTCAGTCTTGCCGCCGGCAACCTTTTCAACATCTAACTGAAGACCCAAGCGGTTCTTCCAGACCCAGGAAGTACCGACACCGAAAGAAGCCCAGGTACCCGTGTCACCCCAATTCACATCCAAGCAATGGTCCTGCTTGTCACGGAACACGGCATCCTGACCGTCAGTGAACTGATGGTAGACATCAGCTCTGGCATAGAAAGATCCGTTAGAGCTTGAAGTCGCAATTTCCCGACCTGCACGAAGTCCGACTCTGCCGATTACGCTCGTTTCACCATCGACGTCCACTTCCATACCGCGTTCGCTGTCATAGTCATAGCCGTCAACGTAGGCTACCTGCATTTGCAGCTGCGGTTCAATGAAAACGCCGTTTGTATCCAGTAACTGGTAGCCGTATTCAGCAGAAAGCGCTGCGTAACCCTGATCGAAATCGCCGGACGTACTGTATACCTCATTGCCGACACTGAAGTCACTCGAGACTCGGCCCACACGGCCGACAAAGTCAAAGTAGTGTTGTCCCAGTTCTAAAGTATCAAACACGGCTAATTCGTAGCGCTTCATGTCACCGTCACCGCGAACATCTAAAAATTCAGTGTCGCCCTGTGTGTAAGTGAAGTAAGCACCTAAGCGATTGTTTTCTGTGACTTGACGATCAATACCAACTGTTGCCCCGGTGCGATCCCAACGATATTGGTTATCAGCTCCGCTTCTGCCGTGATGAACACGAACCCACAGACCGTTATCAGAATTTTCTGCATCGCGAACTTGTTCAGACAAACGACGATCGCGTCTATCCATTTCGATTGCAGCGTCGTAGCTCGCATAGCCCGCCCCCGTCATACCGACAGCGGCAGCAGATTCTTTGAGCGTCACTCTTCGAATAAACCAATTGGTACCGTCCAAGAATTCGCTCATATCAATTTTTCTGGCTAAGTCAGTCTGATCAGCATTTTCAGCAATGATATCGGCAGTTTTGTCCCAGTAGGCATTATCGGGATTAGCTAAATCCGCTTCCGTAATTCCTTCTTTTTTAGCGATTTCCAATTCGTAATCGACAAGAGCCTCACCATGAATATTTTGTTTGTCTCTGAATTGAACAGAACTGCCCTTAGCCACTAGAGCAAATGTCAGAGTATTTTCAGGAGTAATGGATTCAAGCAACTGAAGGTTATAGGGTTCAAAGTAGTGCGTACCTTCACCGGCTTCGATGTAGACCATATCACTTTGTGTTTTGTCGTCGCCGTTGAGGTCCAAGCGGAAGATGCCGCCGTTGCCCTTTAAATTACCGATACGGACATAGTCGTGAGTCTGCTCATGGTTCATTTCGTATTGACCGTTTTCCAAACGCGACCATAAGCCAATTTCATTCCACGTTTCACGGATGTTGTCATCAAATAAATTAATTACACCACCGTTTAAAGTAATGGAACTGATGCGTTTAGGCACCATATCAATTCTTTCACCGTGATCCCCGTACGCAAGCCGATAGTTGTCAATGCCAAAATAAGTCCATTGAGCTCCATCATTTAACTCCAGTTCAAAGATGTCTTTACTGGTTTTTCCCCAATCTGCATACTCTTCGGTCGTTCTCCATGCTGAATTCATCCATGTTTTCTCATCCCCAAACCAATACGATGTTGGCCCTGATAATGTCAGATGGACATATCCAGGCTTGCCTGCGCTGCCGGTTGTTTCTATCGTGTCAGTCATATCAATTGTTCCAATTAACTGATTTTTGACTGAATTAAAATAAACTGTGCTACCCTTTTTTGAACTCAATAGATCAGGTTGACCTGCAAGAGCCCAAAGTCTGACATTAGAGTTTTTGTCTTTTCCAACTGTAATTGTTGATCCGCTACTGGCGTATAACAAATTCGCACCAATAGAATCTAGCTGCCTGTCTGATTCGAGACTGTGACGTATCGTTAGATCTATATCACCATCCAAAGTAACTAAAGAATTCCCCGTGGCATATATCAAATAAGTACCACGATCAAACGTATCTTCGACATAGCTATGGTCGTCAGAATAAGACTCTCCAGATATAGGACCTGAAATTTTCAACTGGCTGGAATTTTCAACATAAATTGAAAATTGGCTATTTGTTATCGGAGCATAGTGCTTAATATGAAGTGAATCGTATGACTGTTTTTCACCATCAATGTTTATAAGAGTTTTACTGTCCCCTGTTGTATCAATCAAATTTAACACCTCAGCATATGCCAAGTCAGAAACAGATATCAACGAACAAGCAAACGTACTTGCCACCAACAAAGATACTTTTTTAAGAACTAATTTAGTTTGTCGCTTTTCTTTAAGTTTAAGGGGGGGGTAAATCTGATCATATGTACATCCTCTAATCTGTCAAAAGACCTACCAGATTTTTTTAATTTAACAACAAATCAATTGTGAGACATTTAGTACTTTTACTACTATTTGTTTTTTTGAGAGTCCTCTAAAAATATTTTGAATAGCTTTCTATGAAACTAATCAAAACCACTTAAGAATTAGGGTTATTAATCATTCACAGTCCTCCATGATTGGGTCAAGATAACTTATATTAGAACGTGTGTGTCACGTTTATATCCTTTTTCTCCGCTTCTCAATAGGAGTTCCACGATGACCGGTATTGTTATCGTTATTCTTTCCGTTGTGGCAGCGGCATACCTCATCGTTAAGAAGTACTACGCTCCGGGTGCCCTGCTGTTTGTAGGCCTCATCACACTGGCTGTGGTGGCTGTTATCTCTCCTGATCCGATTCTCACGGGTAAAAAAGCCACTCACCTGGAAGGCTTGGACGTCATTCAAATCATGACCAACCTCTTGCAAAGCCGTGCTGCTGGCTTAGGCATGAACATCATGATCATCGGCGGCTTTGCCTCTTACATGGACCGTATCGGTGCTGCAGGCGCCCTGGTTCGTTTGAGTGTTAAGCCCTTGTCTTATTTGCGTTCACCGTATCTCATCATGGTCTTAGGCACCATGATCAGTATTGCCTTGAACGTGTTTATTCCGTCTGCTGCAGGTTTGGCCCTGTTGCTCATGGTCTCCATGTACCCGATTCTTTTGGCGGGCGGCGTTTCCCGTCAATCAGCTGCGGCCAGTATCGTGATGAGCGGCTGCGTCTGCTTGGGACCGTCCGGCGCCAACAACCTCTTGGGTTCGGAATTAACCAATATGCACGTGATGGACTTCTTCTTAAACGTGCAATGGATCATCGCCTGGCCCGCTTTGATCGTGCTCTTTGTTTCTCACTTCTTCATCCAGCAATGGTTTGATAAACGTGACTTAGCAAGCGGCAAGATCACCAAGGAAGACTTCCTTGCAACGGCAACGCAGGCTGATAGCAAGCAGCCCGATGCTCCGGCTTTCTACGCTTTCTTCCCGCTTATTCCCGTGATCATGCTCTTTGTCTTCTCGCCTCTGATGTACAAAGGCATCCGCATGGAAGTGGTGACGGCTCTTATCTGCTCAACGCTTTTTGCCTTAGTGATCCACGGCATCCGTACGCGCAGCCTCAAGGAATGCCTGGCCTCCCTTAAAGCCTTTGCTCAAGGTATGGGTAAGGTCTTTACTTCGACCGTGTTCCTTATTGTGTGCGCCGAAGTGTTTGCCCAAGGCTTAACGAAGTCGGGCGGTATTGACACGATTATTCAGGCGGTCTCCGGTATGGACGCCGGTGCCGTTGCGCTTTACACCGCAATGGTTGTGATCGTTGCTTTGGCAGCCTTCGTAACGGGTTCGGGTAACGCATCGTTTTTCAGTTTCGCTCCGATGATTCCGGACGCAGCCCTTACCGTTGGTGCTAACGCTGCATTCATGATCTCTCCGCTTCAATTGATCAGCGGCATCATGCGCTCCTCTAGCCCCGTGGCAGGCGTCACGATTGCGGTCTCAGGCTTAAGCGGTCTGGATCCCTTCGTGGTCGTACGCCGTTCAATCCCCGTCATGTTCCTGACCGGTATTGCGGTTTACTTCAGCGCCATGATTCACATTTAGGGAATTTTCGATATATGTGAAACGAACCACCACCCGAAGACAAAAATGCTCTCGGGTGGTGTTTTATTTCAGACTACCAAATAGGACATAAAAATGGATAAAGCGATTTTTGACGAAATGATTGCAACGCGTCGTCATTTGCATACGATTCCGGAAGAGGGATGGACCGAATTTGAGACAACCTATCTAGTTGCTGAGCGCCTCAAGAAATTAGGCTATACAGACATCCGTTTGGGTACTCAGATTATTAATCCCAAGGCTGTTTTGGGACGCAATGAAGAAACCGTTCAAAAGGCTATTGCCAGAGCAGAAGCCGCCGGCGTTCCCCATGAATTTATTGAAAAAATTGAAGGCTATACGGGCTGCGTTGCCGTTTTCAATACAGGTCGTCCGGGCCCTGTCACCGCTTTTCGCTTTGACATGGACTGCAACCCCGTCGAAGAAACCGATGACCCGGATCATGCCCCCAACCGCCAGGGCTTTCGTTCCAAACATCCTGGCATGATGCATGCCTGCGGTCATGATGCCCATACTGCCTTGGGGCTGGCAATTGCCCGCTGGATTATGGAACACAAAGATGAACTGAAAGGAACCTTCAAGCTTGTCTATCAACCGGCAGAAGAAGGCGTGCGAGGGGCCGTTGCTATTGTCGCTTCGGGCATTCTCGATGACGTGGACATCATCGTGGGTTCTCACTGTGGCGGCAAGGTGAAATTGGGCGAAGTAGGGCTTATTCACAAAGGGATTCTTGCCAGCACCAAATTTGATATCTACTTCAAAGGAACGCCTTCTCACGCGGGCAACAACCCGCACAAAGGCCACAGCGCACTGCTTGCAGCAAGCGCCACAGCCATGATGATTGTCGGTATTCCCCGTCACGGTGACGGCGCCTCCCGCGTAGCAGTGGGCAAACTCATTGCAGGTGAAGGCCGTAATGTCACGCCGGTTCATGCTTACATGCAAACGGAAGTGCGAGGAGAGACGGCAGAAATCAACGATTACCTCTGCCAGAAGATTGAGCACATCGTCAAAGGCAACTCAGAGGCCTATGAAGTAGAAGGTCGCATTGAAAAAGTGGGCGACGCCACAACGATTATTGAGTGTCCGGAAGTATTAAACGACTTGAAAGAAATCGCAGAAAATATTCCCGAAGTCACAAAAGTCGTTGATCTTTGCTCGCCTGCGGGCAGTGAAGACTTTACGATGATGTTGCGCCGCGTGGTCGAACGCGGCGGCACGGGCGGCATGTTCCGCTGGGGCTGCAACCATCACGGGCACCACCGTTCAGATTTCGATTTGCAGGACACTCAGTCTATGCCGATCGGTTTTGAAATCTTCACGCAATATGCAAAGAAGGTTAACGGTCTTTAATTGTCTGCATCCGTCCGAAGTCTTCTCTGATCGTTGAGAAGACTTCAAGAGACAAAAACGCCGGTCATACTCATGGCCGGCGATTTTTTTAGAGAAAAGTTTTTATTTTTTCGGGAAGTCTTTTTCATCCAGATGGCACTTGCTTTCCACAAAGCACTTGCGCTCGTAAAACTCCCCTTTTTTACCTGTATTGAAAGAGGACACTGGGCGATGGTAACCCATGACTCGAGTCCATACTTCACAAGGTTGACGTTCACTGTCCTTCAGTTGTACTTGTTCAGCCATCTTCGCCTCCGCAAAACTCATTCTTTCGGTCAGATCAATATATCACAACAGATGGTGTTTTGTTCAATACTTTTTATCAATATGTACGATAGTCTATGGTCTAACCTTCAGATAGATTGCAAAATTAGCAATGACTTTTGCTCTTTTTCGCTCAAAATGACCGAGAAATTCATGCCTCGAGAAATACGACGATATACAATAACGGTATTCACGGTGCCGCTCGGTCTCTTCGGTCGGTCTTTTTCTTCTTTTTTCTCTCGGATGAACCATGAAATATTTTGATTTCGAGCTTTTGGGCATTAAGCGCAAGCTTCCTTTCGTTAAAGTTAAAGGCCGTCTGTCATTGGCGAGCTTTGTTGTGATTTCCGATACCGAGCTTGTTCAGGCTGCAGCTCCTGAATTGGTTAAACGCTTGCCTGAAGTGGACCTTTTAATGACGGCAGAAGCCAAAGGCATCATTCTTGCTTATGAAATGAGCCGCATCATGGGCATGAAGGACTTTATCGTCGCTCGCAAGAGCTATAAGCCCTATATGCAAAATGCGCTCTCTCATACGCTTAATTCCGTAACAACACAAAAGCAGCAAACACTTTGGTTGGATGGGCACGATGTAGAGCGCATTAAGGGTAAGCGCGTGGCTTTGATTGACGATGTGTTTGCGACCGGTGAGTCGCTTGCTGCCATTGAAGCCCTGGCAACCGAAGCGGGCGCTAAGGTTGTGGCTCGAGCTGCCATTCTCGCAGAACTCGAATCAGTGGGGCGCCCCGATCTGATTTATCTTAAAGAACACTATGTGTTCCGAGCCGAAGATGACGGCACATTTACGCCGATTAAGACGCTCAAAGATATGGAAGAAGCAAAGAACGCCGAATAGCATTTCAAACCGGCCCCGATTAGAAATCATCGGGGCCGAGTTTTTTCTCAATTATTTGAGATAAGTCTTGTAGAAATTCTCGATCTTATCAAACGGGATCTTCTTATCATACAAATCCGTATGATTGGCGCCCGGAATAATCATCAGCTCTTTATTGTCACCTTTGAGTTTCTTGAAAGCGTCTTCACTAAAGTAGCGAGAGTGCGCTTTTTCCCCGTGAATCACCAAAACAGCGCTTCGGATTTCGTCCGTGAAACTCAATAGGGGCATGTTGATAAAGGACAAAGATGAAGTCTTATTCCAGCCGCCGTTTGAGTTAAGTGAACGTTTGTGATATCCGCGTTCAGTCTTGTAGTAGGCATAGTAGTCTTTCACAAACTGAGGGGCATCAGACGGTAAAACATCCGGCACACCGCCCGCTAACTCATAGGAAGCGTTTTTATAGTCCTGAGTGCGCTGAGCATTCAATTGCTCTTTGAGCTGATAGCGGGCATCAGCATCCATGGAATCAAAGTAGCCTTTCGCATTGACTCGGCTCATGTCATACATGGTTGAGGCCACAGTCGCTTTAATACGCGTATCCATTGCCGCAGCGTTAAGAGCCATGCCACCCCAACCGCAAATACCGAGAATACCGATACGGTTGGGATCCACATTGTCCTGAACAGATAAGAAGTCAACGGCAGCACTGAAGTCTTCCGTATTGATGTCAGGAGATGCAACATAGCGCGGGGAACCGGCGCTTTCACCGGTAAAGGAAGGATCAAATGCAATCGTTAAAAATCCGCGCTCGGCAAGCTTTTGCGCATAAAGTCCCGAAGATTGCTCCTTAACAGCTCCGAAGGGGCCGCTTACGGCAATGGCAGGAAGTTTTCCTTGGACATTTTTAGGAACATACATATCGGCTGCGAGTGTGATGCCGTAACGGTTAACAAAAGCGACCTTTTTATGCGTCACTTTATCGCTTTTGGGAAAAACCTTATCCCACTCCTGAACCATTGTTAATTTTGCGGTTTCCATAGAACTTCCTTTAATCGGGGCGGCATCTGCCGACACAGAAAATACAGAACAAGCCAAAACTGCAACGCACATTGCTTTCAAAGATTGTTTCATGAAACGCTCTCCTTACAACTTCAGTCTGCTTAAAAACCTTGTGTTGTCAAAGAATTACCTTTGCTTTAATGCAAGTCTATGGTTTGCCTCACTCAATAGCAAATACTTAATTTCAATGGTTGGCTATGCTTTTTATGTATGAAAAAATCGGGCAACTCCGTCGCTGAAGCTACCCGATTGTGTGTATTTAATTCGGTTTGAAAACTAATGGTCTCTCGCCTCTTTATGACGCAGGTGGCGCTGCAAACCTTCCTGCGTATGTTTGGCTTCTTCGAGTGCCCTTTGCTTTTCCTGACGGGTGAAGTAACTCGCCAAAATACCGGCCACAACAATCATGACCATACCGCCGATTACAGCGGTGCTGACGCTATCGCCAAAGACGAAAACACCCATTAACGTGGAAAACAAAATAACGGTGTACTGCAGCGCTCCGCTTAAAACCAAATTTCCTCGGCTAAATGCGCGTGTCAGGAAGAATTGAGCGCAGGTCGAGCAAATCACAAATCCGGCAATGGCAGCCGCTGCTGTCCACGTCGGCATCGTAAAGCCGCCATTGAGAAGTGAGCCAACAAAACCGCAAAGCGTTCCGACCAATACGAAATAAAAAAGAATTCTTAATTCCGGCTCTTTCATGAGACCCAAGCGCTTCACATAGGTCGTTGCCACGGCAGTGAAGAAGCCGGCCGCCAAACCCACACCGGCCGCAAAGTACTCATCGGGCGTGATTGTGGGTGAAAGCATAATGACTACACCCAGGAAGCCTAAAAGCAAAGTGGAGAGCAGCTTCCAGTTGATCCCCTTGCGCTGCGACATCATGATGCCGATCGTAAAGCATCCGATAAATAAAGGAGAGGTGTAGTTAAGGGTCATCGCCAATCCCACGTTTAAGTGAGAAATGGAATAGATGCCTGCCATCACAGCACCCGCCCCGACAAATGAACGGATCATATGATCAATCGGGTGAGCGGTATGCACAGTAATGTGCTGCATGCGCATCATTGTGTAGAAAATAATCAATCCGAATATGGATCGATAAAACAAAACTTCAAAAGACCCAATACCTTCCATGCTGGCAAACTTGATGCAAACAGCATAGAGGGCAAAAAACATGGCCGCAACGACCATCCACAATGACTGCATAATCAGACTTTTACGTAAGGGTTAACGATTAATAAAGTTTAGACCCAAAAAAAAGGGGCCTCAAGCCCCTTTTTTAATCAAACGCAAAAGATATTCTCAGCGAATATCACGACTCTCAACTTCGTCACTTGTGACAAACTTCACGCCTTTGGCTTTCAGAAGATCTAATCCGACCTCGTCGCCTGCCGTCAGTCCGGCCACGGCGTCAGTCACCCAGTAGAGCTGATACTCGTAGTGAATGGCATCCAGTGCCGTTCGAATTAAAGAACCGTTTCGAGAGAGCCCACACAGATAGAGGCGGTTGACAAAGCGATCTTCGCAGTAGGACTGAAGACCGGTTTGAGTCTTTCGGTCTGCTTCAAGAAATGCCGAATAGCTGTCTACCTTCTCATTGGTCGCTTTCAAAATGGCAATGACGCGAGACATCGGTAAACGCAGTCCTTTCGCGAAATCAGCCCCTTGAGTGCCTTCAACACAGAATTTCGGTGTGAGCTCAAGCTCCTGTCCGTCGATTTCCACCTTATCGCCCGGCTTCTTTCCCTCATGGTTATCAGCAAATAAGATGTGACTTTCGGGCCTGAACTCCTGCGTTGCGATGACGCGGTCAAAGGTTGCTGCCATCTTCGAAATAGGAGCCAATACCGCTTCGGCGCCTTCGATAGGCATTGCGCCTTCTTTCACAAAATCGTTTTGCACATCCTGCACCAAAAGGGCAGTAAAAATCTTAATCGGCATCTCTACTTACTCCACAAACACTTTAAATCTTCAAACAATTGAGTAACCACTTCACTCGTACGGCCTCTCGGGGCGCCTTGAGCAGCCTGACCTAAAGGCATTTCCAAAAGATCAGCTCTGTTTTGTAACACTGCGGCCCGATAAATCGGCTCAAGCACCCTTAACTGTCCCGGATACGCACTCACAGGCAGTCCGGCATCCGTCAACGCTTCAATGATACCGCTTGGGATATTTCGGCTCGGGCGACCGGTACCCACAGCTGAAAGACGCGTTGCCGCATCATCACACCAGGCAATTTGATCCTTTAAGGCCAAAGGCCAGGCCGACTCTTCCGTTCTCAGTAAAACAGAACCCAAAACAGCGCCACAGGCTCCCAACATCATGGCAGAGGTCACAGCCTGAGCGTTCATCATGGCGCCGGCTGCCACAACAGGCGTTGTTCCACAAACACGAACAACCGGAGGAAGCAGCGCCATTAACCCCACTTGAGAGGCTTCAAGCGGATTTTCAAAATACTGTCTGGGGCCACCCGCTTCAGTCCCTTGGGCAATAATGACGGAGCAGCCCGCCGTTTTCAGAACCTTGGCTTCGCGCGTTGAATTCACGGCCCCCATCATCAAAATATTTCTGGCTTCAAGCGCTTCGGCATAAACCTCGCGCGGTCCACCGAAACTGAAACTCACGACAGGAACGTCAGCGGTCAAAACAGCCTCAAATTGCTCATCAAAAGAAGGAATCGACTGCAGGCTATGCGCGACTCCCAACTGATCCCGCAAGGGCTCCAAGGCTTCAAAAAGCTTTTGCGTCGCAACCTTATCTTCTGGCTCTCTGGGTTCAACACGCAAATTTAAAGCAAAGGGCTTGGAGGTTAAAGCTTTTATCTTTTTTGTGGTCTCAACAATTTCAGAGGCATTCATAATGCCGCACGGCATGACACCCAAACCTCCGGCATTGCTGATTGCCGCCACCATCTCCGGCGTCGTTGCTCCCATCATCGGAGCGCCGATTAAAGGAGCCTCAATACCCAATAGAGCCGTTAACTGATCGGCCTGTTTTTTTAATTGTTCCTGAATCGACATAAAAATTAAGACGTTAAATTTCTACCGAAAAATTAATTCCGTTATTTTACAGACTCCGGCTCACACTATAATTGCGCAGTGAAAGCTAATTGTAGGGTGAAACACTATGGGAAAACGTGTAGTTGTGGGCTTATCCGGGGGTGTTGATTCTTCGGTTTCGGCTTATTTATTAAAGAAGCAAGGTTACGATGTCATCGGACTTTTCATGAAAAACTGGGAAGACGATGATGACAGCGAATACTGCTCTTCACGCCAAGACTTTATTGATGCAACGAGCGTTGCCGATGTGATCGGCATTGACATTGAAGCTGTCAATTTCGCTAAAGAATATAAAGAGCGCGTTTTCTCAGATTTTCTGCGTGAATATTCGGCCGGCCGAACGCCCAACCCTGATGTGCTTTGTAACGCCGAAATTAAATTCCGTGCATTCCTAGACTACGCCATGAATATGGGCGCCGAATGTATTGCAACGGGTCACTATGCGAGAACCCGTGTCACTGCAGACGGTAAAACGCAACTTTTACGCGGTCTTGATGAAACCAAGGATCAAAGCTATTTCTTACACCGCCTGACCCAAGAGCAAATTTCCAAGGTCATCTTCCCTGTGGGTGAACTGCGTAAGACAGAAGTGCGCCGCATCGCCGAAGAAATTGGCTTACCCAATGCAAAGAAAAAGGACTCCACCGGTATCTGCTTTATCGGTGAGCGACCTTTCCGCGAATTTTTAAACCGCTACCTTCCCACTCACCCCGGCCCCATGAAAACAACTGACGGTCGCGTGGTTGGCCAACACATGGGATTAGCTTTCTACACCTTGGGACAGCGCAAGGGAATCGGTGTGGGCGGCAGCCGTGAAGGAAACGGTGAACCATGGTTTGTAGCCAAAAAAGATATGGCCACGAACACGCTTTGGATTGCCCAGGGGCACGACCATCCGTGGCTCTTAAGTCACCACCTGACAGCAGTTATGCCCAGTTGGGTAAGCGGCGAAGCCCCAGCAGAAGGAAGTCATCTGACTGTTAAAACACGCTATCGTCAAAAAGACGGTGACTGTACGGTGAGAGGTATTTCTGACGGAGCCTTTACACTTGACTTCCCGCAGCCTCAGTGGGCAGTCACACCCGGTCAAAGCGCTGTGATTTATGATGGTGAAGTTTGCTTGGGTGGCGGATTTATTGACGTCATTGATCAGCACTGACAGCCAAAACTTTTTAGATGACGGGCATAGCCGCTTCAATTTTTGAAGTACTATGCGCTATTTTGAGCTCTACAATTCTTTGTAGTGATTTCTCAAAACGGATTCTTTAACGAATGCAACCATGGCTAACCAGTCTTAATCATGAGCAGGCGCTTGCCGCCACACTCACAGAAGGTCATATCCGAGTTATAGCGGGACCCGGCACGGGCAAAACCCGAACGCTCACCTCCCGCTACTGCTACCTCACAGAAACACTCGGCGTGTCGCCGAGAAACATTTTGTGCGTCACCTTTACCAATAAAGCTGCAAATGAGATGAAGCAAAGAATCCGTGCCTGGTTAGGCGACATGGATTTAGGCTACATCTGTACGTTGCACGCTTTTTGTGTTCAGTTTTTAAAAGAAGAAATTCAGCACCTGCATTACCCGAAAAATTTCGTCATTTTGGATGTGGAAGATCAGCGAACACTTCTTTTAAAAATCTTTGAAGACATGGGGCTCACGCTTCGCGAGGCCACCATAAAGCAGAAAATTGACGAAGTACTTGAAGCCCGAAAACTTACGGCTGATGGCTACATTGATGAGATTTTTACGCTCGACAATGCCGGGCTTGAAAAAAGTATCGCTGAGGCATCCGACACTAATGACGAAATCTTTTGGCGCTACCTCTACGAGCAAAAGAAAAACTTTGCCTGTGACTTTAACGATCTGATCAATTTCACGGCTTACATTCTGAAGCACTTCCCGGAAACGCTCGAGAAGTGGCAGGAACGAATGCAATATGTGATGGTCGATGAATTTCAGGACGTGAGCGCCAAACAGTATGCGATTGCCAGAATGCTCGCGGGCAAACACAATAACCTTTTTATTGTTGGGGACCCGGATCAAACGATTTATACGTGGCGCCATGCTCACGTTAAACTCTTTTTGGATTTTGACAAAGTTTTTCCTGACGCAAAAACGATTGTTCTTCAAACCAACTACCGCTCAAGCCCGGAAATTTTGAAAGCCAGCGACTCGCTTATTCAGAAAAATGTTTTGCGCTATCCGAAAAATTTAGTGGCGACTCATCCCAATGGTGCCCGCCCACTCTATTTCCATGCCCAAACGGAAAAAGAAGAGGCCCAATGGATTGCAGACGAAATCAAAAAGCTCCTTGCTGCTGGCGCCACAGCTGATCAAATTGCTGTGTTATACCGCTCCCATTTTTTAAGCCGTAGCCTGGAAGAATGTTTTATGCGGCAATCGCTCCCCTACAAAATCTATAGCGGAGTGGAGTTTTATGGGCGACAGGAAATTAAAGATTGTATTGCCTATTTGAGAATGCTCACTTCTGCCGATGACGTGGCTTTCCTGCGAACAATCAACAGTCCTTCGAGAAAAATCGGTAAGAAAAAACTTCAGTACTTAAAAGAAGTTGCCCACACTAACAACATCTCTTTGTATGAGGCGTTAAAAAGAACGGTCGATCAAGATATCTTTAAAGGAACCGGAGCAAGAAAATATCTGCTGACGATTGAAACCGTCAAAAAAGAAATTAAAACTCTGCCTTTGGGCTCGCTTTTGCAAAAGGTGCTCGACTTAAGCGGATACGAAAATTACCTGCGGCTACAGTCCGATCAGGAGCGCCTCGATAATGTTGCTGAATTAAAGCGTGCGATTGAAGAAGAGGGGTCAGATCCTGACGCAACGCTGGAAGAATTTTTAGCCAAAGTTGCGCTTTTAACCAACTGGGACAAAAAAGACCAGCGTGAGGCCGTGAAACTAATGACAATTCATACGGCCAAAGGTATGGAATTTCCCTTTGTTTTCATCTGCGGATTAAATGAGGGCGTCTTTCCGTCCAGAAAAATCACGACTCCGGAAGAAATGGACGAAGAAAGGCGTATTGCCTATGTTGCAATGACTCGGGCAATGAAAAAACTCTATCTTTCAGATAGCGAAGGCGTGAGCAGTGAAAACGTCTTTAAACTCCCCTCCCGCTTTATTTTTGATATCGGACGGGACTACCTGGATTACGTTCGGAAGCTCCCGAAAAGCTTTGAAGGACGAGTCAATCGGCTACAAAAACAGTCTGCTTTAGGACACTTTAATGTCGGAGATCGGGTAGTTCATCCCGTTTTTGGAACCGGTGTGGTGCAAGAGGTTAATGTCAAGGATCTGATCTACAGAATTCAGTTTGACAATCTTGCAACCGGCCGAGACATTCAATTTCGAGCGCCGCTCACAAAGCAATAATTAAAGCGGCCCGATTGGGCCGCCCTTTGATTATTTGGACTGTGCTTTCGGCAGAGGTCTGCTTCTTAACACAATTTCCGTAATTTCAGAAGGATCCATGACCCGCAAAGCCATACCGGTCCAAAGGCCTGTGCCGGGCGAGACATAAAGCTGCATCGTCTGAGACACCTGATAGAGCCCGCGAACAAAGCCGTCATTGAAATAAGCCACCACGGGCTGCATCAAAGCATAAAGTCCCCCGTGGGTGTGGCCTGAGAGCTGTAAATCCACACCGCTTACTTCTTTAGCGCCTTTGGGCTGGTGGGCTAACAGAATAGTCGCAGCATCCGGGGCACCTTCGAGTGCTTTTTTCAGGTCCGGTCCCTGATCACCGTAGCGCAAGGCAGAAAGATCGGTTGTACCGGCAATAACCAACTGAGCGTTACCTCGGGTGATGACACTGTGCTTATTTTCCAGCATCGTGACACCATGATCCTCAAAGAACTTCACCCAAGGGGCAGCTCCATGGTGCCATTCATGATTGCCGGTCACACCAAAGACGCCGTCTTTGGCTTTAATGCTTCCATAGGCCTGCACTTCAGAGGCTAAGGAGGCTTCCGGGGCTTCGATCATGTCTCCCACCAAAACCACTGCATCGGCATCCAATTCATTCGTTGAGCGAATGACCGCTTCAAGCCAGGGACGTTTTAACAATTGTCCGACGTGAAGGTCAGCCAACTGGACAATTCGATAACCGTCAAATTCCGGTGCCAAACGATCAAGCGTAATTTCGATGCGTTGAACGGTGGGCACCGTAAGCGCATAGTGAGTACCCGAGATGGCGGCTGCGACCGAGAAAATCAAAATCAACCAGCGATTCTTGGCTTCTTTCAGGGGCCAAGGGATATTAGAATTGGTCGCTTTATTGAGAACCTTCACCAGGATAAATAACGCATCTTTAACGACCAAGAGCGGCACCAACACCAAGATGATGTTAAAAAGCGTCTCCCAAATAATGAGCGTATTTTCGGGCAGCTGGGGATTAAACATGTGCCCGCCCACGTAGTAGTAATACGTGAACTTCTGGCTGATGGCAATGAAAAAGACCGCCAGTCCCAGCTTGACTGAGCATTTGGTTTTAAAAGGCAGGGCAAAACTTAAAATCGCGTAGGTCGCCAACACCAAAGAAATGACCATGAGAATACTGATCACTCGAAATCCTCTTTTAATCTGTCAAATGAAACGAGAATTTTAGCCGATTACTGCAGCATCATTTCAGAAGGCGTTTGCCCCAGTTCACGCTGCTGCTTAATATCACGATACGGAGGCAATCCGAACTGACGCTTGTACTCCCGATTAAATTGACTGGGGCTTTCGTAACCCACCGCATAGCAGGCTGTTGTTGCATCCATCCTTTGAGTGAGCATCAGGCGCTTAGCTTCATGAAGCCGCAGGCTCTTATGAAACTGCAGTGGGGTCATGCAAGTCACTTCTTTAAAGTGCCGATGGAAGGTGGAAACACCCATGTGAACATTGTCAGCTAGTTCAGCCACGCTAAGAGGCGCTGCATAGTTTTCTCTTAACCAGGCAATGGCTTTAGCGATTTGAGCGCTTGCCCCCTGCTTAGCGTTAAAGTCTCTTAAAGCGGCGCCCAACGGACTTTGCAGAACGCGGAAATAGATCTCACGGATAATCATGGGCGCCAAAATCTTGGCATCGACCGGGCGATCTAAAAGACGCATTAAGCGCAGGACCGACTCCCAGACATCGACTTCAACTTCGCCGACACAAAGTGCCTGCTGCAGAGAACGGTTGGGTAAGGCCCGAATCTCTTCAAGCTGCATGATTAATTCTGAGAGCACCGAACGGTCGATTACAACACCGATCGATAAAAACGGATGCTCGTGAGTTGAGCCGATCGTGCAAAATGTGGCGGGAACATCAACGCCAACGACCAAACAATCATTTTTCCCGTACACGTACTCTTTGTCACCGATAATTGAGCGCTTTTGACCGTCAACAATGAAGGCAAGACTGGTTGAATAAATGCTTGCGCCTTCGCAGTTGCCCTGCTCACGGCGTGAGAGCATCAACCCGGGAATCGCTGTCGGGAAAGTGCCCAACTGATGAACCTTATCAAACATAATCTGACGCAGTTCTTCATTGATTTTTTCAAGTCGTTCGTTTTGCATAATGACACCTCGCTAGTGTCAATTATCGGCAAGTATCCCTTTCCGTATCAAGAAAAATTTAATCAACTTATTGCCTATTTCTCTCTCATTACATATTTTTACAGATGTTTTTTTCACGATTTTTACACAAACTCTTAAAAACCAGTGAATTCTCACTTTTTTAATTATTTCCACATTTAGGCAATTATTTGCTCTTTAAAAAGAAGTATCTGAAAGGCATCAATCATAGACTTTAGATAAAAGAAAAACTTTTCGGAGTAATTTTTATGAAAAGAAGGACTTTACTGATGAGCGGTTCTATTTTACCGGCGGCCTTTGCGGCTCAAACTGTCTCAGCCAAAACAGCTGAGAATCCCCTGACACAAACCGATCCGGATTTCAGCGCGATTGAAGAGTATCTGCTTAAAGTTGAAATGCCGAAAGCGGGGCAAATGCCTGTCAAAACCCGCTGTATGGTGACTTTGGCAGTGTTGACGACGATCGGAGGTCTCAGCCGATTTTCAGAAGCTACCGAAGAAGCTCTCAAAGCCGGCATGAGCACCGTTGAAATAAAAGAAACGCTTTACCAATGTGCGCCTTACATCGGCATTACCCGAGTGGAAACGGCGCTTGATGCGGTCAATGCTGCTTTGAAATCACTCGGACAAAATCCCACACCTGCTTCTCAGAGCACAGTCAATGAAGCAAACCGTTTTGAAAAAGGACTGGCAGTCCAAAAAGGCATTTTCGGTGAAGCCATCGATAAAATGCATGCGAGCACACCCAAAGAGCTCGAATACATCAATAAGCAGGCGCTCACCGCCTATTGCTTCGGAGACTTCTACACCCGCAAAGGCTTAGATCTCAAGGCCAGAGAAATCATCACCTTTACGGCCATTATGTGTTTGGGAGGGTGTGAGCCGCAGCTTCACGCTCACACGGGCGGCAATTTAAGTGTCGGTAACACCCGTCAGAATCTGATCGATACCATCATGGTTGCGATGCCTTACATCGGTTTCCCGAGAACGCTCAATGCCTTGGCTGTCGTGAACGAAATTGCCAAGTAATATTTGCTCAAAGACGCCCCGCAAGGGACGTTTTTGCACCTGTAACTAAAGTTAAGACTTTGCTCAAAAAGATTTCTTTGATATATCACTATCTTATTGAAATTACGTTTCTTTTTAACTAAAAAACTCATTTGTCTAAAACTTTATTAACAGTTGGAAAATTTTATTTTTCTCCCGAAATGAGACACTGGAAGTACTCAAAAGAGAGGAACAAAAAGATGCGTTTTCAATTCAAAAGCGAAGAAGCTCAATCGATCCTATTGGCTTGCGAAGGTCATACATTTGAAGGCACCAAACCCTCATGGCTTACCCAATTTCAAAAGCGTTTAACGTTGTCAGCCAAAGAATTTCGCGAGTTAGTCCGATATCTGAAAAGTGTTGCAATGGCAAGCATCAACAATGGTGTTGTAGGATGTGGACTCGCCTATCGGCAATATCTTCAAAGCACTTATTACGCCATGCGGGCTTTGGATATCTGCAATACGGTCAAAATGGCTGCGATTCAAAATCAGCAAGTTTGATATACTCTGCGCTTAGCGGACGACCGCTCTGTGTACCACCGGGGACGGCCCCATATGAGATAACCGATGGCTTGGCTGTTCCTATTTTTAGCCGGACTGACTGAAGTCGGTTGGGCAATCGCTCTTAAATATTCCCACGGCTTCACGCGTCTTTTCCCTTCCATCATTGCCATCGTGGTGATGGTTGCGAGCTTTTTTCTATTGGCCCAATCGCTTAAAACCATTCCCATCGGCACGGCTTATGCGATCTGGACCGGTATCGGTATTTTAGGAACCGTCATTTTGGGCATTTTATTGTTTAACGAACCGGTGAACATTTCGCGAATTGTTTTTTTAGGGCTTATTGTGATCGGTATCGTCGGTCTGAAACTGACCCAATAGCGGAGATGAAGATGTTTCCTTCTATGCGCAGACACTTGCAGCAACTTTCTGATGACCGGGCTGTGGAGATTTTGAAAAAAGCCTCTAACGCTGTTCTTGCTATTACTGATGACGTCACCGGCTACAGCTATGCAGTGCCTGTAAGCCCCGTCTATGACAACAATCACCTCTACATTCACAGCGCTCCTATGGGACACAAAATTGCCGCTCTCAAAGCGCATCCCAAAGTATCAGTCTGTGTCATAGAAAAAGACGAAATTCACCCGGAAACACTGACTAGCTATTTTCGCAGTGTGATTGCTTTCGGCACAGCACGTTTGATTACAGATCCGAAGAAAAAATTCGCTGTGCTCGAAAAATTGGTTGATAAGTTTGCACCGGACTTCAAAAAAGAAGGCGAAGAAGAAGCCCGCCAAAAGCTCAATTACATCGCCATCATTGATATTGAAATTGAGCATTTGACCGGAAAAGAAGCCATCGAATTAGTCGGGAAACACTGAAAAAAACAGTCTCATTCAAAGCGTGTTTTGCAAAATTAAAGCCCTACCAAAATCTATTTGGTAGAGCTCCAATCAAATCTTAAAGCCGAGCTAATTGATAATTTTTAGCAGGAACTTAGGCTTAAAGCACCTTCGACAAGAAAGCCTTAGTGCGATTGTGCTGAGGATTGCTGAAGATTTGCTCAGGCGTTCCCTCCTCGACCACACTGCCGCCATCCATGAAGATAACGCGATCACCCACTTCACGGGCAAAGCCCATTTCGTGAGTAACGACCACCATGGTCATCCCTTCTTTAGCCAACTGCTTCATCACATCGAGCACTTCTTTGACCATTTCAGGGTCCAGAGCTGAAGTCGGTTCATCAAAAAGCAAGGCTTTCGGTCTCATCGCCAGGGCTCTGGCAATGGCCACGCGCTGCTTTTGGCCACCCGAAAGCTGAGAAGGGTACTGATCGGCCTTGTTGCGCAAGCCCACCTTATCCAAAAGCCGGTAAGCAATTTCTTCAGCGGCTTCCTTACTCATTTTTCTTACCTGAATCGGAGCCAGAGTGAGGTTTTGGAGCACCGTCATATTCTCAAAGAGATTGAAGTGCTGAAACACCATACCGACTTCAGCGCGAATCTTATCGATATTGGTATTGTCATCGACTTCTTCACCGGCAATGATGATCTTGCCTGCCGTGGGTTGTTCCAAGTGCGTGATGCTGCGCAAAAGCGTGCTCTTACCCGAACCCGACGGACCGATAATTACCACCACCTCGCGTTCTTTGATTTCCATATTCACGCAAGGCAAGACGACGTGATCGCCGAAGGCCTTCTTTAAGTCTTTAATTACGATCATTTGACTTGAACCTCTTTTCCAAATAAGCGACCAAACGGGTAATCGGCATGGTCATGAGTAAGTAAATCAACGCGACAGCAGTCCAAATTTCCATGGCACCATAGGTACTGGCGATGACCAACTGACCTTGACGTGTCAATTCTTCAAAGCCGATCACGGACACCAAGGAAGAATCCTTCAACATGGCGATAAATTCATTGCCCAACGGCGGAATGATTCTCTTGAAGGCTTGAGGAATAATGATAAAGCGCATCGTCTGAGACCAATTCAAACCCAGAGAGCGCCCGGCTTCCATCTGACCCTTATCAATCGACTGAATGCCCGCGCGGAAAATTTCCGCAATGTAAGCACTACTGTTGATACTGCAGGCCACGATTGCGGCAATGAACGGATCGATACGGGTGCCGATCAGAAGCGGCAGCGCGAAGTAGATCATGAAGATCTGAACCAAAAGCGGCGTGCCGCGCAAAAAGTCCACATAAACCTTTGCAGGGACTCTGAAAAAAGCGACACGGGAGATTTGGGCAATTCCGATGAATAGACCAAAAAACAAACCCAAACCCACACTGATCGCCGTTATTTGTACGGTGACGCAGGCCCCTTGAAAGAGCAAGGGAAGAGAGTCGATGATAAGTTGAAAGTCAAACATTTTTTCCTGTCTGTTTTATTAATAAATTAATGAGCGCCGAACCACTTGGCGTAAATCTTGTCGTAAACACCGTTGGCACGAATGCGCTTGAGTCCCTCGTTGAGTTTTTCCACCAGGACCTTATTGCCCTTTTTAACAGCCATGCCGTAATGCTCGGCATCAAAGACCTGAGGCACCGTGGTCACCGTTTTGTCTCCGCGACGCACGAGGTAGTAGTCCACGACGGGCTTATCGTTAATCACCGCTTCACAGCCCTTTGTTTTCAATTCCATGAAAGCTTCGGTGATGCTGTTGAATTCGGTGACTTTGGCGTTTTTCACGCGTTTGGCCATCATGGCGCCGGTCGTGCCGATCTGAGCGCAAAGACGGGCACCTTCAAGGCTCTTGAAGTCTTTGTACTTACCGGTGTCGTCCTTACGCACCATAATGACAAGACCCGATTGGTAGTAAGGATCGGTGAAATCCACTCTCTTATGGCGCTCAGGCGTAATCGTCATGGCGGCCACCGTCACATCGATAATGCCGGTTTGAAGCGACGGAATGAGTGCATCAAAGCCCATATTGTGGACTCGAACGTCGTCGCCCATTTCTTTTGCCACTGCTTTGATAATTTCCATATCAAAGCCCGTTAAATCCTTCGTTTGCTCATCCATGAATTCAAACGGAGCAAAAGTGGCTTCAGTTCCGACATTGATCGTTGCTGCTTGAGCGGTGCCAGCCATCAAAGCGCTCACTGCCAAAGAAAGTAAAACTTTTTTCATCATTTTTAAATCCTTACCACAAAAGTGTCGGTGAGCTTACTTTTGTGCTCCGAACCACTTTGTGTAAATCTTGTCATACTCGCCGCTTGCTTTCACCTTTTCAAGTCCGGCATTGAGCCAATCGGCAAGCTTTTGATTGTTTTTAGCCACAGCAATACCGTAGTCTTCCGCCGACAGGATTTCAGGCAAACGGAACACCCCCTTGGTGCCGCGACGAGCCATATAGTAATCCATTACAGGCTTATCATGCACGACCGCTTCGCAGCCTCCGGTTTGCAATTCCATGAAAGTTTCCGGTGCATTATTGAATTCTTTGACTTTTTTGCCCGAGAACTTACGGGCGGTGATCGCACCGGTTGTACCGATCTGAGCACACAGGGTCTTACCCTTGACGCTTTCAATCGTGGTGTACTTATCCTTATCGGCTTCGCGCACCATCACAGCCAAACCCGATTGATAATAGGGCGTTGAGAAGAGCACACGGCGCTTACGCTGATCGGTAATCGTGATGCCGGACATGGCGATATCAATAGCTCCGGTTTGAAGCGACGGAATCAAACCGTCAAAAGGCACGTTGTGTAACTTCACCTCGTCGCCCTGAGCCTTGGCAATGGCCACAATTAGTTCCATTTCAAAACCGGCCGGTTTATTATTTTCATCAACGAATTCAAACGGGGCAAAGGCCATATTGGAGCCCACGTTATAAACTTCAGCTGCCTGAGCCTGAGCCAAAACACCGGTTGCGGCAAGCACGGCTGCCAAAGCGGTCACTTTTGCCTTAAAAGTCATTTTTTCTCTCCCTTTTACATTGAGCCGGTGATTGGGTCTTACCGTTTTTTCCTCGTGCCGTCACCGCCAGTCCGTTATCAGTACACTGCGGATAAAAGCCGTCGCAGTGGTGGGAAGACAGTTTATTGATTCCCAATACCTTAACAAGGAAGATAACCTATAGATTTCATTAGAAAAAAGTCGAAGACATTCGACAAAAAGCCGACAATATAAAACTATAAAAAGAACAAATAGCAACAACGAACAAAAATAATCGGCAAAGTTCTGTCTTTGCCGAAAAATTTTCAAAAAATTCTCAAAATAAGCCAGTCAAAGCATTTAGGTAAAAACTCTGAGAAAAACTGCATTTTTCCCAAAGAAAACAGAAAATACAGAGCATTAATCGGACAAAAGAAAAAAGTAAATTGTTTTTACCAATAAATTCAATGGGTTAAAAATTATTTGTAAGCATCTATTTTTCTCATTTGATAAAAGTTTTTTGTCGACTAAACTTTCTTTTGAGTTAGCTCAAAGTTTTTGCTTTTTAAATAATCAGAAAAACTTAATAGACAATCATTTCTTTTGATTAAATCAAGCTAGACTTGTGCTCTTAATCGTGATCTTATTCTTTTAACTGGAAGGTTTTTTACTATGGCTACGAAACGTGTTCTTGCCATTCATGATCTTTGTTCTTTTGGACGTTGTTCGCTCACAGCAGCGATTCCGGTTATTTCTGCGATGGGATCTCAAGTTTGTCCGCTGCCCACTGCGATTTTCAGCAACAACTTCACTTACGGCGATTTCACCTTTTCGGATTTCAGCGAAAAGATGAAAGGGTTTATGGATAAGTGGCAGCAATTGGGTTTTGCCTACGACTGCATCTACAGCGGTTTTTTGGCTGATGTGAACCAAATTGAAATTGTCCGTGAAGCGATTCGCCGCTTTGCAAGCGCTAAAGATCAAAAGGCCCTTGTTGTCGTCGATCCTGCCATGGGCGATGACGGAAAACTCTATCCGACATTAAACACAGACTTTGTCTCACACATGAAGGCTCTGGTCACTGAGGCCGATGTGATCACGCCGAACTTCACCGAGGCCTGTCTTTTGCTTGACCGCCCCTATGAGGCCCAGGCGCCTGAAACGGCTGCTCTTAAAGAGATCTGCCGCCAATTGGCAGCAAAAGACAATCAAAAAGTGGTGATTACGAGTGTGCCGGGAAGTGATGCCAATCAAATTAAAGTGGCTTGCTTTGATTCGAGCACCCAAGTCTTTGACGAATACTCCACGGTCAGAATCCCCTTTGCCACCTGCGGCACGGGTGACTTGTTTACGAGTGTTTTAACGGGGGCAATGCTGCAGAGGAAAACTTTAAGTGAGTCTGTGCAGGTAGCGATGAAGTTTGTAAGCCTTGCTATCGACTATACCTATCAATCCGGCAGCGACTATCGCGAAGGTGTGCAGGTCGAGCCCTGCCTGCGTCATCTTTTTGATTAATTGAATTCCGTCACTAAGGCAGCATCAAGCTGCCTTAGCCGTTGAAATACACCCACTCAATCAGCCGATCGATCGGCGCATCCGTTTGTGTTGCACCTTTTCCCTGAACCACTGCGTAAAGCGCATAGCGTTTACCGCTTTTAGCCTGCACGATACCGCCCGCTGATTTCACATTATTTAAAAGCCCTGTTTTCATATAAGCGTGACCGGGTGCCACTTGACGCTTTGACATCGTTCCGTCAACCGCAGAGATCGGAAATGAGCTGATCCATTCGGGCATTCGAGGGCTGCGCCAGCCGTAAGCAATGAGTTTCGTCATCGCCTGCGCTGTGACACGGCTTTGTCTCGATAGCCCCGAACCGTTATCAATCACGATGTCAGCGGGCGAGACTTTTACGCTTTGCTCAAGCCAGCCGTAAAGAATCGCTCTGGCTCTTGCGTAGCTTGCCGCAATACCGGGACTGTCTTTGGCGGCCAGCGTCAAGAGAATGTGTTTGGCCATGACGTTATTGCTGAATTTATTGGTTAGCCTCACAAGTGACCCCAAATCCTCCGACCAGACATCAAAGAGTAATGAAGCCTGAGGCTCTGCCACACCGCTTACTGCCCGCCCCAGCCAAATCACTCCGACCTGAGCGCTTACTGACTGCAGATAAGCCTGCCAATAGGCATCCGCATTATTTACCCAATAGGCAAGCACCTTTTCTTCGCAGCCCGAAGGCAAGGCGCCGGAAAATTGCGGGCTCCACGGGTCACTCACATCAAGTTCAAGTGCCTGACGCCACCTTACACACGCTTTTTGTCTCGAAAGTTTTACAAAGTGAGGCACCTTAAGACCCGGCAGTTCAGGCGTCACCGTAATACGTGCACGCTTTTCGCTCGCCTGAGGCGAAATCGTCATTGCAATGGATTGATAATTTAAAAGTGCGGCATCGGCCGGTGCCGTATAGGGTCTATCCCAGTCATCACGAAATTGCGGATCCTGATGGTCTTTTTCAAAATAGCTTCTGTCAATAACAATATTGCCTCGGATTTCCCGAATCCCCAGAGCTTTAAGACGAGAGAAATCCCGCCAGAGGTTTTCGCTTACGTAGTGGGGATCGCCGCCTCCTTTAATAAAGAGGGTGCCGAAAAGCACGCCATCTTCAATGTGGCCTGAATAAAGGTAAGAGGTTTTCCAGCGCCAGTCTGCTCCCAAAAGTTCTAGACCGGCTAATGTTGTAATCATTTTTTCGGTCGAGGCCGGCAACACCCGAACGCGGTCTCGCCAACTCAAAGAAATCCTGCCCCCGTCCAATGCAACCACGCTTGCGGAAAATTGCGACTCGGAAAGCTTCGATTGCAACAAGGCACTTTTCACCAAAGGGGGCAGATAATTTTGCGCGAAGGCATAACCCGTTGAAAAACAATGAGTTAATACTAACAAACAAAATGAAAGGAGGAGTTTTTTCATCTTTTTTTCTTTCGCCCCTTGAAATCGGAAAAAGCATCCCCATATGAAGCTTAGTTTTAGGAGGCAAGTGATTCGGTTGCGCATATTGTCCCGCAATCGAAAAGAAATTGCCCGAAATATGACCCCTGGCGGGTTTATTTAGAATCGATTTTGAATTATTTATTAGGAGACATTCCAAATGCAAATTCGTCCTCTGCACGATCGCGTGATCGTTAAGCGCCTGGAAAGTGAACGTACGACCGCTGCCGGTATTGTTATTCCGGATAGCGCCGGTGAAAAGCCCGACCAAGGTGAAGTGTTGGCTGTCGGCCCCGGCAAGCGTGATGAATCCGGCAAGATCATCCCGATGGATGTGAAGGTGGGCGACCGCGTGCTCTTCGGTAAGTACGCCGGCCAAACCGTGAAGGTTGAAGGTGAAGAATTGCTCGTGATGCGCGAAGAAGACATCATGGGCGTGTTGGAATAAGTTTTCCACCTGTACAGATTTAATTGTTGGAGTAATAACCCATGACTGCTAAACAAGTTCTTTTTGGTGATGACGCCCGCGTGCGCATGGTTCGCGGCATCAACATTTTGGCTAACGCCGTTAAGGTGACTTTGGGCCCGAAGGGTCGTAACGTGGTGTTGGACCGCAGCTTCGGCAGCCCCTTGGTCACGAAGGACGGTGTGACGGTTGCCCGTGAAATCGAATTGAAAGATAAGTTCGAAAATATGGGCGCTCAGATGGTTCGTGAAGTGGCTTCCAAGACCAATGACAACGCTGGCGACGGTACGACGACTGCTACCGTGTTGGCTCAGGCTATCGTTGTTGAAGGTATGAAGTTTGTGGCCGCCGGCATGAATCCGATGGATTTGAAGCGCGGTATCGACAAGGCTGTCGAATGCGCCGTGGCTGAATTGAAGAAGATCAGCAAGCCCGTGACGACCACCAAGGAAATCGCTCAGGTCGGTTCTATCTCCGCCAACAGCGATACCGAAATCGGTGAAATCATCGCCGAAGCCATGGAAAAGGTCGGTAAGGAAGGTGTGATCACCGTTGAAGACGGCAAGTCCCTGAAGAACGAATTGGATGTGGTTGAAGGTATGCAGTTTGACCGCGGCTACCTCTCTCCTTACTTCATCACAAATCCCGACAAGCAAGTGGCTGTGCTTGAAAACCCGTACATCCTCGTACACGATCAAAAGATTAGCAACATCCGCGACTTGCTCCCGATTCTCGAACAAGTGGCTAAGGCCGGTCGTCCGCTCTTGATCATCTGCGAAGACTTGGAAGGTGAAGCCCTTGCTACGCTCGTTGTGAACAGCTTGCGCGGTATCCTCAAGGTTTGCGCTGTCAAGGCTCCGGGCTTTGGCGATCGCCGCAAGGCTACGCTCGAAGATATCGCTATCCTCACGGGCGGTACGCTTGTGACGAAGGATATCGGCCTCACGCTCGATAAGGCTACGCTTGAACACTTGGGTCAAGCCAAGCGCGTTGAAGTCAACAAAGAAAACACCACGATCATCAATGGTTCCGGCAATCCCGAAATGATTGAAGCTCGTGTGAAGAACATCCGTACGCAAATCGAAAGCGTGACGAGCGACTACGATCGTGAAAAACTTCAGGAACGTGTGGCTAAGTTGGCCGGCGGCGTTGCCTTGATCAAGGTGGGTGCTGCTACTGAAGTTGAAATGAAGGAAAAGAAGGCTCGTGTGGACGACGCCTTGCATGCTACCCGCGCTGCTGTTGAAGAAGGTGTGGTGCCGGGAGGCGGCGTTGCTCTCGTTCGCGCTCAAAAGGCTGTGGCTCAATTGAAGGGTGACAACGAAGAACAAACCGCCGGTATCAAGATCGTCTTGCGCGCTATGGAAGAACCGATGCGTCAAATCGTCGGTAACGCCGGTCTTGAACCCAGCGTCGTAGTGAACGCCGTGGCTAACGGCGAAGGCAACTACGGCTTTAACGCTCAAACGAGCCAATACGGTGACATGGTTGCCATGGGTGTCTTGGATCCGACCAAGGTGACCCGTACGGCCCTGCAAAACGCTGCTTCTGTCGCAAGCTTGATCCTCACCACCGACTGCATGATCGGTGACATCCCTGAAGACAAGCAACCGGTGGCTCCGGCCATGGGCGGCATGGACGGCATGCCGATGATGTAATTCATTCGGTGTTAACCGTATGATCTGACAATTGGCCCGAGAAGGTTGATTCTTTCCCGGGCCATGTCTTACCCAGACCATGGCTGATCGATATAACGTACCAGACCTTGCGGCAGGACAAATTCACCGTGCCGAAGAGACCATTCACCGCTCGCGATTTATCGTGACGATGGCTCGAGTCTCGTCGCCTGAAGAAGCCAAAACTTTTATTGAGGCGGTTCGCCAGGAGCACTCACAGGCCACGCACAACTGCTGGGCCTATGTGGCTGGAGAGCCCGGCAGCACCGCACAGGTTGGCGCAAGCGATGACGGTGAACCCAAAGGTACCGCCGGCCGCTCCATGCTCACCGTTCTTTTGCACTGCGGTGTGGGAGAAATTGCAGCTGTGGTCACCCGCTACTTCGGCGGAATATTGTTGGGAACAGGAGGCCTTGTTCGAGCCTACCAAGGCTTAGTGAAATTGGGCTTGGAAACACTTCCCATCACAGAGCGGGTCCCGAGCGATCGCATCAAACTCACGCTCGAGCATTCTTTCGTTAATATCGCCCTTCGGGAATTTGAAAATCATCAGGCACGCATTCTCGAAAAAGAGTTCGCAATGGATGCGACTTTCACACTTTCAGTGCCGCAGACACAATCAAAAAACCTCATTGATGTTTTAACGCAAAAGACATCAGGAGGTTTGCTTATTGAAAAGTTGTAGGGAAAACCCGTACAATCCTAGACGTTCGTCAAAATCTGACGTTCTACTTTACAACCCCTGTGGGCTTCTGATCTCACACATTATTAAAAGAGATTGAAGTACCCGCCCTTTAAGAAAGGACGGATATGAAAAAACCGATTTACAAAGTTCTCTACTTCCAGGTGATCTGCGCGATCATTGTCGGTGTATTGCTGGGTTATTTTTACCCCGATATCGGCGCCTCCATGAAGCCGTTCGGCGATGCCTTTATCAAACTGATCAAAATGATCATCGCTCCTGTGATCTTCTGCACAGTTGTCACTGGTATTGCCGGCATGGAAGATATGAAAAAAGTGGGCAAAACGGGCGGCCTGGCGATTCTCTACTTTGAAGTCGTCAGCACCATTGCGCTTGTCGTGGGTCTTGTGCTTGTGAATACGTTTGGCCCGGGGCGCGGCATGCATATCGACCCGGCGACCCTTGATGCGGGCTCCGTTGCCATCTACACCTCCGGCGACAAGATGGAATCCACGGCCCAATTCTTAATGAACATCATCCCCAATACGGTGGTAAGTGCCTTTGCCGAAGGCAATATCCTTCAGGTTCTCTTTTTCTCGATCCTTTTCGGTATTGCTCTGCATAAGTTCGGCGGACGCGGTACCTTAGTGTTTGATGTCATTGAAAAGAGCTCTCAGATTCTGTTCCAAATCGTCAATATGATCATGAAGGTCGCCCCGATTGGTGCATTCGGTGCCATGGCCTTTACGATCGGTAAGTACGGCGTGGCCTCCCTTTTGCCTCTGGCTGAACTGATGGGTACGTTCTACCTTACGTGCCTGCTCTTTATCTTTGTGGTGCTGGGCGCCATTTGCCGCTATGCAGGATTTTCCGTCTGGAAGTATATCTGCTACATCAAAGAAGAACTTCTCATCGTTTTAGGAACCTCGTCTTCCGAGTCGGCCTTGCCCAAGATCATGGATAAGCTTGAAAAAGCCGGTGTGAGCAAATCTGTTGTGGGTCTTGTGGTTCCGACAGGCTACTCCTTTAACCTTGACGGTACGGCCATTTACCTCACGATGGCCTCGGTTTTCATCGCGCAGGCTTGCGACGTGGAAATGACGCTTATGCAGGAACTCACGCTCTTGGCGGTGCTGCTTTTAACGAGTAAAGGTGCGGCAGGCGTCACGGGCTCTGGCTTCATTGTTCTGGCTGCCACATTGTCTGCCGTGGGTCATGTGCCGGTTGCAGGCTTAGCCCTGATTTTGGGTATCGACCGCTTTATGTCTGAAGCACGTGCTCTGACCAACATCATCGGTAACGGCATTGCTACGATCGTGGTCGGCAAGTGGTGCAAAGAGCTTGATGAGAAAAAACTGCACAGCGTGCTTGGCAAGTCCGATGCGACGATTCCCGATATGCCGGAATTGCCTGAACCCAAGGTTTTCCGCGATACTCAGGAATTGAAGTACATTCCGATTGACGATTATCAGAACCGATAATCTAAAACAAAATGGGGTAGAGAAAGTTTCTATTAAGAAAACCTCTCTACCCCATTTGTTATTCAAACGCTGAAACAGGAATTGGTACAGAAAGTACCTTTCCAGCCAAGTTTCAATCAAAAATCGAAAATCAGTCGGGATAAGTTGGAGAATCTTTGAAAATTGCACAAGAGTTTTATTGTTTTTTTGTGTCATTATTGAGCTATAGTGTCTTTCGTCTACGCTTATTTTAAGGAGACCGTGATGAGAAAAATTCCCCTCGTCTCACTTTTAATCGGCTCAATGCTGCTCTCAGGCGCCGCTTTCGCACTCGAGCCCGTTGAGCCGCAACCGGCGACTCCTTTGACATTTGAAAATCCCGCTTACCAGAAAGTGGTCCCTGCTCAGGCTCGTGAAATGATTAAAGAAGGAGTGGTCATCATTGACGTTCGTAATCCTATTGAACGCTTGACCGAAGGTTACATCAAGGGCTCAGTCAATGTTCCGCTGCCCACGCTTAAAGTCGGCGCGAAACTCACTGCAGCGCCAGACTTCAATCAAAAAATCCTTGTGCATTGCCGCTCCGGCGTTAGGGCTGAAAATGCCTCCAAGATTTTGGTTCAAACGGGCTACAAGCACGTCTACAACATGTACGGCATTCTTCAATGGCCCTATGAACTTGAAAACGCTCCGAAAAAATAGCTGAATTTTCCTCGGGCAATTCTTTCAATCCGAATTGCCCGAGATTTTTCCTCAAAGCAGGCCGTGCTTCTGATTAAATTTCTCTAAAGACTCTTTTGTTAAGTGTCCTTCGGTGAGGATTCCCTCTTTTTCAAAGCGCTCATACACTTGGAAAATATCTTTGTCGCCTCGGCCCGATAAGTTAACGATGAATTTTTGTTCCTGCTCTGGATTGGTTTTGGCTAATTTAATGGCATAAGCCAATGCGTGAGAACTTTCAAGCGCCGGGATAATACCTTCTTCAAGACTTAAGAGCATAAAGGCCTGCAGGGCTTCGGCGTCCGTCGCTCCGACGTATTGAGCTCTGCCGATTGACTGAAGGTAGCAGTGCTGGGGACCGACAGAGGGGAAGTCAAGACCCGCGGCAATGGAGTAGGACTCTTCAATTTCGCCTTTGTCATTGACCATATTTAAGGCATTGGCGCCGAAAAAGACCCCTTCGGTTCCGGTTTGCAACACGCAGCCGTGTTTGCCGCTTGAAATACCGTACCCTGCCGGTTCCACCCCGATTAACCGAACACTTTTTTCTTCAATAAAGTCATTGAAAAGTCCGATTGCGTTCGATCCCCCTCCCACACAGGCAATGACGGCATCGGGCAACACTTTTTCTGCTGCGAGGAACTGCTTTTTCGCCTCTTCACTAATTACCTTCTGAAATTCGCGCACAATCGTGGGGAAAGGATGGGGACCGGCTGCCGTACCCAAAAGATAATGAGTTGTTTCAACATTTTCAATCCAATCATTCAGCGCCGCTTCGCAAGCTTCTTTCAGAGTTTCCGATCCCTCAGTCACAGGCACGACCTTTGCTCCCATCAATTCCATTCTGAAAACGTTGGGTTTTTGTCTTTCAACGTCTTTGGCGCCCATATAGACCGTGCAGTCAAAGCCCATTAAAGCACAGGCTAAAGCCGTTGCCACACCGTGCTGCCCCGCTCCCGTCTCAGCAATAATGCGTTTTTTACCCATACGACGCGCTAAAAGCGCCTGACCCAAAACCTGATTGGTTTTGTGAGCTCCGCCGTGCAGCAAGTCTTCGCGTTTTAAATAAATTTTGGTCTTTGTCCCCCGTGTCAAGTTTCGGCACAAGGTGAGCGGCGTGGGACGCCCGGCGTATTGCGTCAAAAGTTCATGAAGCTCAGCCTTAAAAACAGGATCTTTTTGAGCTTCACAAAATGCAGCCTCGAGCTCTTTTAATGCCGGCACAAGCGCTTCAGGTACGTATTGACCGCCGAACTGTCCGAAGAAAGGATTTAATTGAGACATAAGTCGCTCCTCAATGTTGCTTTAATTGAGCGGACTTATATGATGAAAATAGAAGGTTAAAAATAAACCCGCATCAATTAAGGCGGGTTTATGAAAAATCGTAACAACCTCAGGCACCCGCTTTTAGGAGTGCCACCACCAAGAAAGTGAAGGTTGAAAATAAACGATCATGATTAAAAATCTTCAATAAGAATGGGTTGAGTTTAGCACACGAATGCTCTTTTTCAAACTGACCACTAGTTAAAAGTCAGTACCAATCGTGCTTTTCATGACGATCCAAGGTCGCTATCTGTCTCATTTCCTCAACTCGCAGAGAAAAATCAAAAATCGAAATATTTTCTCTCATGTGCTTAGGACTCACTGATCCGGGAATCACAGCCACACCTCGCTCTAAATGCCAGCGAAGCACAATCTGAGCGACAGTTTTTCCATGATTGCGGGCAATGTCCAAAAGTGTTTTATCTCCAAAAAGTTTGGCTGCGTGTCCGCGACCTCCGAACGGATACCAGCTCTGAACCTGTATGCCCAGGCTCTGAATATGCTCGATGACCGAGCTATCCTGATACAGAGGATGGATTTCGTTTTGAATGAGGATCGGTTTGACTTCAACTTGAGGCAAAAAGCGGTTGCATTCGCGCACGTAATAACACGAAATACCGGCCGCACGGACCTGTCCTTTTTCAATCGCCTTTTCAATTGCCCGATAGGCTTTCACGTCATTGTCTGCCGGGTGATGCAGCATCAGAATATCGATGTAGTCCAGATCGAGTTTCTGCAGGGCCAAATCAATGGCCTTTTCAGCTTCTTCGTACTGATCGGGATAAAGCTTTGTCTGAATAACGATCTGATCTCGGCAGACACAGGACTCTCTCACCGCTCGGCCAACCTCTCGTTCATTGCCGTAAAAGGAGGCCGTGTCAATGAGTCTGTAGCCCAAATCAATCGCCGATCGCACAGACTCAATACATTGAGCGCCTCGCATCGCCCAAGTGCCTAAGCCCACCATCGGCAAAACAAAACCGCTGGCTAATTTTTTCTCTAAAGCAACCGTCATACTCTTTCACATTGAAAAAGGGCGCCTGATAAAAGCGCCCACTTTTCGGTTATTTACTTCTTAGAAATATCGGTTCCGAAGAATTGGACAGAAAGCCGACTGAGCTCTCCCGAGGTTCTCAGCTCTGCGAGAATCTTATTGAGTTCAGTCTGAAGTTTTTCAGTACCTTCCTTTTTCAAAGGAATCCCCACAGAGGTTGTTTCATCAGCCACTGCGGCGATTTTGACGGCAGCTGTCGGATGCACTTTTTTGTAATCGTAAAAGACCACTTCAGCATTAAGCGTTGCGTCGATCCGACCGCTTAAAAGCAGCTCAAAAGTCTGATTCAAATCATCAACGCCATTGACCTTAGCCCCGTACTTTTCAGCCACTTCCGCATAAGTACTGGAAATGGTGTTGGCCGTGAGCTTTCCTTTGAGATCGGCCATCGTTTTGATCGTCTCGTTATTTTCAGCCGTCATCACCACAGTGCGGTTATAGGCATAAGGTTCCGTAAATCGATAAGCTTTTTCGCGCTCGGGCGTCATATCAACGCCGTTAATCATGATGTCGTAACGACCGGCCGAGATCCCTGCAAGCAGACCATCCCACTTACCTTCAACAAACTGAGGTTCAACCCCCAACTTTTTGGCAATCAGGCGACCCACTTCGATATCGTAACCCGTGAGTTTCCCGCTTTCATCATGATAGGTCCACGGAGACCAGGTTCCTTCAGTCGCAATCACAATTTTGCCTTTGCTTCGAATCTGATCCAAAAGGTCGCTTGTTTGTACTGAAGCTGAACTTTGGGTAACCGGTTCTTCTTTGGAGCAGGCACTTAAATTTATTGCGGCTGCCAAAGCCACCACGGGTAAAGCCAATTGAAAAATACGACGAGTCAACATAGTTTCATTCCTTTATTTGTGTTCTTGCTTAGCCGCTTCTTCTTTCGCTAAACGCAAAAAGGCCTGTGAACGGGGGTCTTTCGGGTGGGCAAAAAATGCTTTTGCATCACCGGACTCCACCATCACACCTTTATCCATAAACCAAACTTTATTGGAGACATCACGGGCAAAACTCATCTCATGCGTGACAACCAGCATCGTCATGCCGTCGTCGGCCATTTCCCGCATTAAATTTAAAATCCCCTGCGTGAGTTCCGGATCCAAAGCTGAGGTGGGTTCATCAAAATAAATAATTTCAGGTTCTGCAGCCAACGCTCTTGCAATCGCCACACGCTGCTGCTGGCCGCCCGAAAGTTCAGACGGGTAATAATCTTCCCGATCTTCAAGCCCCACACGCTTTAAAAGTCTGCGGCCGATTTCCACAGCTTTTGCCTTTTCAACCCCGCGCCCGATAATAAGTCCCTCGGTCACATTTTCAAGCGCTGTTTTATTAAAAAAGAGGTTGTAATTTTGGAAAACAAACGCGGTTTTCTTTCTGATAGCCAAAATATCCTGACGGTGCATACGATTCATTTCGTACGTTTTCCCGTCAAAAGTCATCTCCCCGGCGTCAGCCGTTTCCAAAAAATTCATGCAACGCAAAAGGGTCGTCTTCCCTGACCCGCTCGGGCCGATAATGGAGATGACATCTCCCTTATTGATCTGAAGATCCACCCCTTTGATCACTTCAAGGGTGCCGAATGATTTACGCAAATTTTTCACTTCAATCATGATTACCCCTGAAAATTTAGCGTTTCCCGTAGCGCTCAAGACGCTTTTCGCCTGCGGTCTGAAGTTTCGTGAGCACCGTGCAGAAAATAAGATAAATCAAACCCACTTCCACGTAGAGTAAAAGCGGTTCATAGGTTCTCGCCACAATGCGCTGCGTGGTCATAAACATTTCAGTGACCGTAATGTTGGCAGCTAGCGACGTATCTTTGATCATGGAGATCAAAGAATTCCCTAAAGTGGGGAAGGCGGTCCTGAAGGCCTGAGGTAAAACAATACGGCGAATGGTTTGAGTCCAGCTCATCCCCGCGCAAAGACCGGCTTCCAACTGTCCTTTAGGCACCGATTCCAAAGCTGCGCGCATCGTTTCCGAGCAATAGGCTCCTTCGTTAATCGAAAAGACAACAACCGCAGCCACAAAAGGATCTATCAGAATGCCCACATGAGGCAAGCCGTAAAAAACGATAAATAACTGAACTAAAAGCGGCGTTCCCCGAATAATCCAAATGTAAAACCGTGCTACCTGAGTCAATACGGGGACATTGGCAAATTGAATCAGTGCCACAATCACAGCGATCACGAGCGCAAAGGTAAAAGAAATCGCTGTCAAAGGGATGGTTACCAACAGACCCGGCAACAAAATATCCCAAAATGAATCCAGGAAAAGGTCCAAAGCCGCGTTCACAAATTGTCCTCAATATGAACTGAAAATAACTGATAGGAAGAAGCCATCGGGGCAGAAATTTCACCGATTAATTTGAAGCGTTTTGAGTATAAAAAGCCTTTTGCCTAAGCGTCAAATACTTATTTTCTTTTTTCCCAATACTTTTTTTCTATAGGCAAAAAAATGATGTAAGTAGGCAAGTCTGATGCGCTCAAGTACAATCATTGCAATACATTTGGAGCCTGCTATGACATTTATTGAAAAACTCAAAAACCGTTGGTCTGAAAGTCAATCTTTACTTTGTGTGGGACTCGATCCTGATATCAATCGTTTTCCTGCCGCTCTCAAAGAGAAAAAAGACGCTTATTACGAATTCTGTACGGCTATTGTTGATGCCACAGCCCAATATGCCTGTGCTTTTAAGCCGCAGATTGCTTATTTTGCCTCCTGCGGAGCCGAAGCTGAATTAAAAGCCATTATTGCCTACATTCACGAACACTATCCGAGTATTCCGGTTGTGTTGGATTCCAAGCGCGGTGATATCGGCTCAACAGCCAAACATTACGCAAAAGAAGCCTTTGAGCGCTATGGAGCCGATGCAGTGACGCTTTCCCCCTACATGGGCTTTGACTCTGTACAGCCCTATCTTGAATATGAAGACAAGGGCGCAATTTTACTTTGCCGCACCTCCAACCCCGGCGGCAACGATATCCAGATGCTTGAGGTTAACGGCAAACCCATCTATCAGCATGTCGCGCAACTTGCCTCCGGTCCCTGGAATCTTAACGGACAGCTGGGTCTGGTCGTGGGCGCCACCTATCCCAATGAAATCGCTGCTGTTCGTGCTATTGTGGGCGACATGCCGCTTTTGGTGCCCGGCGTCGGCGCTCAGGGCGGTGACATTCATGCCTGTGTGACTGCCGGTATTACCGGTGAAAAAAACGGCATGATGATTAATTCGAGCCGTGCCATTCTTTATGCTTCAAGCGGTGAAGACTTTAAGGAAGCGGCTGCCCGCTTTGCCAAGGAAACGCGAGATAAGATTAACCAAGCACGAGCTTAAAGAGCCCTGCTTTCGATGAGCCTGATCGCATTTTGCTTTCAGGCTCTTTTTTTGTCAGACCATCGCCGATTCGACCAAAACCGACTCCAGGGCCCGCAAATTAGCGGAATCGTTATGCCTGAGGTAAACGTACTCCACCTGAAGGGATGAAAGCGATTGAGGCAGCTCGTGCACTGAAACCATACTGAGACAATTGAAGTGCTCAAGCCAATGCAAAGGTACGACTGCAATCCCAAGCCCCGCAGCTACTGACCCAATAATGGCCGAATAAGAAGGCAGTTCAATGACCCGCTTCGGTGCAACCCCATGACGGCTAAACCATTCCAGACAGCGATCATGATAGGAACCCGTCACATGGAAAGCAAAAATGGTTTGATCCAAAACGTCTGACGGACTCAAAATAGGAGAATGCGTTTTTTCAGCAATAATGCTCACTTTTTCTTTAAAAAGCGGCACTTTAAAGAAACGGTCATCTCGCCCGTGCCTCACCATCAATCCGGCATCCAATTTTCTTTGCAAAATCGCTTCACTGATCTCATCGCTTGAAGAGACCTTCAATTCAAGATCGATATTGGGATAACGCTTGATTAACTTAGATATGGATTCTGTGAGCCGCGTGCCTGCCAAACTGTCTGTTGCGCCTAAACGCAAAAGTCCGCCCGGCTCCTGCTTTTTCACTTTGCCCTCTGCCTTGCGGATTAAAGCAAGAATTTGACGCGCATCCTGAGCCAACTGCAGCGCTGACGAGGTCGGATAGATATGCTTTCCGTTTTTAACGAAAAGCTGTACCCCCAGTCGGCTCTCAAGACTTTGAATCCGCATACTGATGGCTGACGGCACACGATGGAGCACCTCCGAGGCTTTATTAATGCCGCCCGTCTCAATCACAGCCAAAACAGTTTGGAAATCATCAACTTCTATCATTCAAAATTTTTGAATTAACTAATCAAATAAATTTCATTGTATTGAATAATAGAATTTTCTATACTTTTTTCAAACTTCATTGGTGAAGATCCAACTCCTGCCCCCTCGGAGTCCTATTCAGTCCTGACTTTGGCTCAGGACTTTTCTTTACTCAAAATCAAGCTGATTAAGCAAAAATCCGCTTCTCTTGAGGCAGATTGGAGTCTAAATCTGCACTAAGCTTTCGGCATAAGAATCATGAAGGAGAAAGATCATGAGTGAAGAAAAATTCGGCCCCTTTGCAAGAGGCGGTAAAAATGAAGCCTACGCCCAATACTTTGTCGGTCAGAGCTACCTCAACATGCTCACCACAACAGGTGTAGTCACAGCCAACGTCACGTTTGAGCCTGCCTGCCGCAATAACTGGCACATCCATCACAAGGGCGGACAAATTCTGTTGGTCACGCCGGCCGCGGTTACTATCAGGAATGGGGAAAAGAAGCTCGTGAATTGCACCCGGGCGACGTCGTCAATATTCCGCCTGAAGTCAAACACTGGCACGGTGCTGCACGCGACAGCTGGTTTGCCCACATTGCCATTGAAGTTCCTGCTGAAGGCGCTAAAAACGAATGGTGTGAACCGGTAAGCGATGAAGAATACGGAAAGCTTGCCTAAAATAACTTTCGATAAGGCAGGTCATCTGACCTGCCCTCTGTCTTAACCCAATTGTTCCAATTTCCAGGGCGGTGTAGCATGTAGTTTTCTTAACTTCTTATTCACCAAGGCAATCGGGCGATCAAGTGCCTTCCAGTGTTCTACCCAACTGGCAAAATCTTCTTCAGAACCATAGCCCCAATTATCGAAATAAGATTCGTCGTATTTCCCGCTCTCAAGAGCCTTTATCGCTTGCTGAAAGATTTCATAGCCCGTTTCCCCGCCGATATCTTCAGGTGGTCTTAGACCACTTGCTGAGAGCAGCTCAGGATAATCCTTTGTTGAAAAGAATACTTTTTTGAATTTGATAGTATGAAACCAACCGTCACCGAAATCATATATGTATTGAATTCCGGGAAAAACACTAAACATTTGGGATAGGAGAACCGTATCCTCAATCATGGGTTCTTCATCATCGGACACGTCAATGAAATCATCATCAAAGGAGCGCATTTTAATCTGACAAATCGCTTCAGTATGGCGTTTGGTCAAATTGCGGGGATTTCGAGGCACGATAAATTCATGTAAGTGAGCATTATCCCAATTAAAAACTTCCTGAATAACGTCATGCAGCTCTTCAAACGTAAAAGATGCCGGTACCTCAATTTCCCGTTTAATTTTTTCTTTATTAACGTGAAGCGTTACATCCAACTTAACTCTCTGAAATTTTCCATGCAACCCATCGTGATAAATCGAATAGAAAAAGCGTAATTCCGTCATATACGCAATTAAGTTCGATTCTCCTTTTTCATTTAAAGCCTGATTAATTTCTATCAGTTCTCTTTGCTCATCATAATTTTGCTTAACCACAGTAGAAATCAAGCTCTTATACTTCTGTTTCCAAGCAGCAGAAGTCATCGGAGAGCGCCACGGAATAATCATAGGTCCTGCAGTTTTTATCTGATCTAAGTAGTCTGACAAAGCCTCCGGTGTTAATTTGGTCAGCTGAGTTAAAAGAACTTGCATCGCTTTAGAAAAATCATTAAAAATCCTAAGCTTTTCGTCTCTGACCGGAAAAATAATTCTCGAATCGGTGAAATCATTTTCAGCAACTACCCAAATAGTTTTCCCGAGTTTTTCTGGATAAAAAGTCCACCAAAAGAGATAACCCATGGAATGATGGAAATCCAATTCAAATTCGAATTCGCTCTGAAGCGTCTTTTCTGGAAGCGAAAACATTTCGGCTTTTTTTCTATGAATTTGAATTTGCATCCTCGGTACCTCCTAGGTTTTAATTAAATCCACTAAAGCTCAGGATTTTCCGTCGCTTTGTCATTTTCCTCGATCGATGAAACAAGCACCTTGTCAATTCGGCGTCCATCCATGTCCACGACCTCAAAGCGCCAGTTGTCCCACGTCACCACGTCGCCGGTTCGCGGTAAATGTCCCGTCATCCAAATGATCATGCCGGCTAAGGTGTTATAGCGCCCGTCGGCTTCATTGGGCAGTGCCTTTAAATTAAGTTGGTCTTTGAGTTCCGGCACAGGCATCATACCGTCAACCAAAAGCGAGCCGTCTTCACGCTTAACGGCCCAGTCTTCTTCTCCGGGAACATTTTTAAATTCCCCGACGATGGCTTCCAGCACGTCTCTCGGACTTACAATCCCCTGCACCGAACCGTACTCATCCACAACCACAGCCAAAGGCACATCGTTTTTCTTAAAGTTATCCAAAAGTTCAAGCCCCGTGAGTGACTCCGGCACGTAAACGATAGGAATCATATGTGCGGTGAAATCAACTTTGCCCGTATCAACAATCTGCTGCAGCAAGTATCGAGTTGAACACAGACCCTTAACATCATCGAGCGATCCGTCACAGACAGGCAATCGAGAGTGCTTCGAGGTTAAGAGCTTTTTGATATTGTCTTGGGCACCGTCTTGCATATCAATCCACTCGACTTCGTTGCGCGGCGTCATGAGTGTGCCGATGGTGCGATCATCCAGACGGAAAACGTTACGAACCATGTCACGCTCTTGCTCTTCAATCGTCCCCGCTTCACTGCCTTCAACCACCATCTGGTGAATTTCTTCTTCTGTTACAGCATTTTCTTCAACATTTTGCTTACCGGTGAGTTTTAACAGTAAGTCGGTTGAAACCGATAAGAGTTTGACAAAGGGGGCCATTAAAACGGCTAAGAAATTAATCGGCGGCGCAATGCGGCAAGCCACACCTTCCGGATTCATTTGTCCCAAGCGTTTCGGGACCAGTTCGCCTAAAACAATGGAAAAATAGGTAACGAGGACAACCACCAAAATTAAGCCCACAGCACGGGCTGTATTGATTTCGACTCCGAACTCGTCATTGAGCCAAGCAGCAACTGGTGTAGCGAGTGCGGCCTCACCCACAATACCTGACAAAATACCGATAGAGGTGATGCCGACCTGAATGGCCGAAAGTGCCCGAGTGGGCTCCTCATTGAGTTTCAAAGCTACCTTGGCACCGGAATTGCCGTCATCAATTTTGATCTGCAGGCGCGCTTTTCTGCTCGTGACCAGCGCAATTTCGCTCATGGCAAAAACGCCGTTTAATAAAATCAGTGCTAAAAGACAAAGTACGTTAAACCAGTTATCCATTTTCTTTCCAACCGTTATTTCTTAAGCTGTCTTCTCAATTAATTGAACCAAACCTTCAAGAGCTGTACGAATCGTCGCTTCCCGCACGGCATTGCGGTCACCCGCAAATTGATGTCTTTCGACTTGGGGCATTTCGCCCTTTTTGCACCAGGCGAGATAAACGGTTCCCACAGGCTTTCCGGGTACAGCGCCGCCCGGTCCCGCAATGCCGGTGACAGCCACTGCGATGTTTGCTTCAGAATGAGCCAGGGCCCCCTGCACCATTTCGGAAGCGGTTTCTGCACTCACTGCACCATGGCTTTTCAGTGTTTCATCGGCTACATCCAACAAATCTTTTTTAGATTCATTGGAATAGGTCACAAAGCCTCGGTCAAACCATTCGCTTGAGCCCGCAGTCTGAGTAATCGAACAGGCAATGCCGCCTGCGGTACAGGACTCTGCCGTTGTAATCACCGCTTTGTGTTTTAATGCACAAAGCCCCAATTTTTCAGAAAGATCTGCAAAAAGTTCCATATCAGTAGAGCAGCCACTGTGCGGCCACTAAAACAATCCAAGCGTAAAGCGCAGCAATAGCATCATCGAGCATGACACCAAAGCCGTTTTTCATCTTGGTATCAAAATAATCAGCCGGCGGCAATTTAACGATATCAAAGAAGCGAAAAGCCACAAAAGCCGCCGCCTGCCAGCCTAAAGAGGGCGGCATCAGAGCAAGCACCAACCAAATGGCAAAGACTTCATCAATCACAACCGAGCCGTGATCTTCAACGCCTAAGTCTTGAGCGGTTTTCTGGCAAGCCCAGGCGCCTACAAAGAAAGTAACGGCCACAATAAAAAACCAGGCACTGTAGGCGATCCACGGCTGCAGCAATACGAAAACAATCCATCCGGCAAGTGTCCCCCAGGTGCCGGGGGCAGGGCGAATCACGCCGCTGCCGAAAAAGCTCGCGATGATATGAGCCGGGTGACTAAATGCGAAAGACCAAGTCATTCGCACTTTATTGACGGGATTATTCTGGCTATATTTTTCAAACATCTTTACTTGCGAAATGATCAAATCCTTTATAAGTATTTTTCACTTCATTCCCGTTTTTATCAATGAGTTTTAATCCATCGGGAATCACTTCCCCGACTCGGGTAAGTTTCAGTGCACGCCCTTTACTTTGCAGCGATTGCGCAAAATCTGCAATCGCTTTCCTTGAGGCAACCGGCGCAGTCCAAACCAACTCGTAGTCATCGCCTCCGGCTAACTGTGCTTTGCGTCTTTCTTCGGCTGAGCGCTTTGCGAGAGCAGCGCTTACAGCCAAATCATCTATGTAAACACGAGCGCCCGCCTGAGAGCGTGTCAAAATATTGCCCAAATCCTTTAAAAAGCCGTCAGAAATATCGGCGCAGGCCGTTGCATGGTGACTTAAAAAGCAGCCGAGTTCGACTCGAGGCGTGGGAGTGTCCATCGCTTTGGCAGAATGCTCATCACAGACACCGGTCCAATGTCCGGTTCTTAACATCAAAGCTAAGTAAGCGTCTCCTACAGTACCGCTCACCCAAATATCATCGCCGGGCTTTGCTCCCTGTCTGGTAAGCCCCTTTTGCACTTCGCCGATCGCAGTAATCGTAATACTGAAAGGCGCCTGATTATTGCCGATTCGGGCGGTTTTAGTGGTGTCTCCGCCCACCAGGGGGCAATGGAAGGTCTGAGCCATTTCAGATAACCCGCGGCTAAAGGCCTCAAGCCAGGTCAAATCCATCTGCGGCAGAGACAATGAAAGGAAAAAGCAGCGCGGATCAGCCCCTGCAGCAGCCAGATCAGACAAATTGACAGCTAGGGATTTTTTCCCGACGGCATAGGGATCGGCGTTAGGAAGAAAATGCGTAGTGCCTGCAACCGTATCGGTTGTGATCGCAAGGCGGGCATCGCCCACCTGAAGAATCGCACAGTCATCCCCGATCCCTTGGCAAGGCCACTGACCGGGGATGTTGAAATGAAAGAAACGAGAAATGAGCTCTGTTTCGCTAAGGCATGGGCCCATACAATTACTTTTTCGCACCCACCTCAATGGCACGCACATCAGCGGCCACTTTATCAAGAACGCCGTTGACGTAGCGGAATCCGTCCGAGCCGCCGAAGAGCTTGGCTAATTCAACCGCTTCGTTGATCACAACGCGGTACGGAATTTCAACATGAAACTTCAATTCATAGGTTCCGAGCAGCAAAACCGAGCGTTCCACCAAGGATAAGCGTGAAATGTCACGGTCGACGTGCTTGCTGAAAATAGCCTGTAAGTCTTCAGCGTGTTCAATGACGCCGGCGAGCAACTCTGAAAAGTGCTTTTTATCGCAGCGCTCAAAATCAGCAGCATCGATAGCGGCTCCGGCAATAGGTTCACCGTCATCGCTTAAAACGCTCAAAAGCGTGCGTTCAATCGTCACGGCATCTGCACCGCTCACCAACCATTCGTAGACTCCCAAGAGGGCAAATTCACGCGAAAGTGAACGAGCGCCGCGGCTCGGACGATGGGGTTTTACTTCTGTCATTTGTTACTCCCCGTCACCCATGTCGTATTCAAACTCTTTGCGCAGATTGGCCATTTCAACGGCAACCTGGGCAGCATCGGTACCCTTTTGCTGCAAACGGGCCTGTGTCTGTTCATCATTTTCAGTCGTAAGCACCGCATTGGCAATCGGGATATCAAAGTCGAGTCCCACCTGCATGATGCCCGAGGCTGATTCGTTGGAAACGATCTCAAAATGGTACGTTTCACCGCGAATCACTGCACCGATTGCAATCAAAGCATCGTACTCTTCGGTGGCAGCCAATTGCTGCAAACCGAAGGGAATTTCAAGAGCACCGGGCACACGCATAAGCGTAATGTCTTCTTCAACCACGCCTAAACGGGCAAGTTCAGTCAGGCACGCCTTTAAAAGACCTTCGCCTGCATACTCGTTAAAACGCGACTGAACGATACCAATGCGCAATCCACGCCCATCTAAAGAATTCTCAATAATGTCCATGGACATTGTGTCTCTCCAAAAGAAATCTTTTCCTTTTATAAATTCGTATATTGTACCGTGTTTAGCTCTCTGAAACACTGACGTTTTTTGCATCTATCCTTTGTCACATCATTAATGCCTGAAGAAAGACAATTTCTCTACTTTTTCGTCTTATAATCCATTTTTATCTAGATATTTTTGGATTATATTTAAGAAATGCTAAATTTTGACTATATCTCCAGAAAAATTGAAAAGACTTTGTCAGAAAAAAAACAAAGTAACCGAGCCGAGGTGCTTTTCGGTCCGAGACAGGTCGGGAAAAGCACTCTTTTGGCTCATATCATGGAGAATCAGTCAACACACCTATTAACAGGCGATGATGAAAACGACGTCAAGATATTGTCGGAACCGTCAAGTTATTTGCCGCTATTGAAAGATTATCCCAATTTAGTTATTGATGAAGCGCAATACATCCCGAGCATAGGGCGCGTCATTAAACGAATGGTTGATAACAATGACACCGGCTGCCACATCTTTGTAACCGGTTCCAGTTCTCTTGACCTGGCAGGAGGCGTGATGGAATCAGCCGCCGGTCGTATAAACACTTACAGTCTTTGGCCATTTTCTCTCGAAGAGCTGGCCGAAAACTCTTCCTGGCTTGAGGTCAAGCGAAGCATAAATGAGCGCATGATTTACGGCTGCTATCCAACTGTCATTAATGAACCTCAATACGCACGCGAATACCTTAGAGATTTTGTCAGCAGTATTCTGTACAAGGATCTCTTTAATTTGGCTGAAATGAGAAAACCGACAGATTTAAGAAAGTTAGTGACCTACCTTGCCTATAACGTCGGTTCAGAAATTAAATATGCAACTGTTTCAAATGAACTGGGGATAAGTTTCAAAACGATCGAAAGATACGTAGACCTTCTGCAATCTTGTTTCATTGTAAAAGTTGTTCCCTCTTTTAGCAGAAACCCACAATCAGAAATTAAACTTGGGAAAAAAATTTACTTTGTTGACAATGGAATCCGCAATGCCTTAATCAGCGGCGGTTTTAATCCCCTTGCATCAAGAACGGATACCGGAGCATTGTGGGAGAACCTATTTTTCTCAGAACGACTCAAAAAACTCAGCTATTGCAAAGATGGTACGGAAATCTATTTTTGGCGAACCCGTTTCCTTCAGGAAATGGATTTCATAGAAGTGACTGACGGTCAAATGAAAGCATTTGAATGTAAGTTCACGCCAAGGGTAAGGGGAAAGTCTATCCGAGCATTCAAAAACGCCTATCCCGATTGTCCCGTAACAGTAGCGTCGCCTGAAAATCTTGAAAAATTAAATTTGCTCTGAAAATTCTGCATTTGATACAAAAATCCTCAGTCAACTAACGTTTTTTGATACAATTTTCCTCAGTTAACTGAGGATTTTTGCATATGAAAGACTTTATTGAACGTGATCTAAAGGAAGAATTATTGAAAGATACGCCCCCACGGGCAGTGGTTCTTTACGGGCCACGACGCATTGGAAAGAGCACCTTGCTTGAGCATCTTATTAATCAGTCATCCTGTCGATGGTTTAACGGCGACTTACCGGGAGTCGCGGAAGAGTTAAATTTTCAGACACAGGGCGATGTTTTAAACGCCTTATTGCAGTCTGAGTCAATTGTCATCGATGAAGCTCACAAAGTTCCTAACATAGGGCATATCGTCAAACTTTTAGTTGATGCAAACGAAAAGCTTGAAAAACCGCGTCAAATTTTCATCACAAGTTCTTCTGCTTTTTATTTAATTGCGATTAAAGAATCTGCTTTAGGACGGGTAGTCTCACGACAAATGTGGCCATTTTCCCTTAATGAAATTGCCTCTTTTTCAGGCTGGGGAAAAGTGAGCGAAACCATCGACAACAGGATTGTGTACGGAATGATGCCTGTTGTCTATTTGCAGCCGGAGCAAGCGCGAGCGTACCTGCTGGATTACTGCGAGGGATACCTGCTGCGGGATTTCTTTGAAGAAAACGTCATCAAGTATCCGGCCAAACTGAGAAATCTGCTGAAAATTCTTGCCTATAACATCGGCTCTGAAGTTTCCTATGACAGTCTTGCCCGTGAAGTCGGTCTTAATCGATTAACAGTGGAGGATTACATTGATCGGCTACAGAAAGCCTCTCTCATTAAAGTGTGTCCTTCTTTTTCACGCAACTTAGCAAACGAAATCAAAAAAGGAAAAAAAGTTTATTTCTTCGATACCGGCATCAGAAATGCTCTAATTAATAACTTTTCTCCATTAGCTTCGAGAGATGATGCCGGAGCTTTGTGGGAAAATTTCTTCTACATGGAACGAGTGAAACTGCACGACAGTCAAAGAGACTTCACAGATACTTATTTTTGGCGAACCAATGACAGAAAACCCAAAGAGTTGGATTTTGTTGAAGTTTTAGATAATCACGTCAAAGCTTTTAAGTGCAAATTATCGGGCTCAATCAAAACGACTCCACACGCTGAAACCTTTATCAGGGCTTATCCGAAAGCTACCGTTGAGGTTGTTTCACCCAAAGACTGCTTTAAAATTTTTGCATCTGAAACTGTAGCCAAATAGGGGCAAGAAGCCGATCGAAACTTCTAAACTCACAAGTGGCAAAGCGACCTAAAAGCTTTGCCACTCATTTCAGATCTCAAAGGTGCATCCCTCGGGCATAGGATGGCGGGAAATCCACCTTTTCACCCAACTCAAGCGCCGCTTGCCAGCCCCAATGGGGGTTTAAGAGCATCTGCCGGCCGACATCAACGAGGTCTGCCGTTCCCTCAACCAAAACACTTTCGGCCTGTCTGGCATCTTTTATTAATCCGCAGGCTATGGTCGGCAGTCCCGTATGCAGGCGCACTGCCCGGGCAAAAGGCAACTGATAGCCGTAAGAGACCGTAATCTTTTGACTCGCGTGAAGTCCCCCCGTTGAAACATCAACAAAAGCGCAGCCGTGAGCCTTCAGGATATTGACAAAGTCAATCGTCTCTTTCAGATTCCAGCCCCCTTCAATCCAGTCGGTCGCAGATACTCGAACTCCCAGTTCGACCGAAGGAGCGGCTTTTTTCATCGCTTCAAAGACAGCAAGCGGAAAACGGATGCGATTATCAAAACTGCCGCCGAAGTCATCGGTGCGCAAATTCGAAATCGGAGAGAGGAACTGGTGCAGCAAATAGCCGTGTGCCATATGAATTTCAATCGCATCGACCCCTGCCTTCTCAGCGCGTTCTGCAGCATTGGCAAAAGCCTGAACGATGGCATCAATGCCTCCGGGAAGCATTTCCCTTGGCATTAAACTTGTACCTCCGGCGCCCACCGCTGACGGCGCCACAGGCTCCCAACCACCTTCTTCTTCGGTTAAGCATCCACCAATCCACGGAGCCCGCTCTGAGGCTTTGCGCCCTGCATGATTAATCTGCACGGCAATTTTTGTGCTCGGATCAATGGCGCGCATCGTTTCGACCACTTCTACCAATGAAAGCCCCAATTCATCAGACCAGAGTCCTAGATCATTGGCAGAAATCCGACCGTCAGGTGTCACCGCCATCGCTTCAAGGCAAACAAGTCCTGCCCCCGATCCGGCGAGCTTTCCGTAGTGCACTTTGTGCCAAGCCGTTGCTTTTCCGTCGTGCGCCTGATACTGACACATGGGCGGCACGCTGATGCGGTTTTTAACCGTCATCTGCCCGATCGTAAAGGGCGTAAAAAGCTGCGTTTTCATAAGTCTTCCTTTTTTAAAAAAGACCGTCGTTATCCTTTAAGCTCATCATCCGCTCAACGTAGCGGGCAATCGTATCGATTTCAAGATTGACCCAATCCTGGGGCTTTAAGTGCTTCAGTGTGGTGACTTCCACCGTATGCGGAATCAAATTAATGGAAATGCGGGTGCCGACCGGCGTATCTTCCACGTCATTAATCGTTAACGAAACACCGTTAACCGTCACGGAACCTTTATAAGCCAAATAGGCAGAAAGCTTCATCGGCGCACGCACCACGAGGTGCCAGCTCTCAGCCTTGGGTTCCATCACTTCCACCTGTCCCACACCGTCCACGTGCCCGGAAACAATATGACCGTCCAAACGGTCGCCCACTCGCAGCGCTTTTTCCAAATTGACTTCTCCCCAGGTATCAAGCCCGCAGGTTTTAGAGAGACTTTCAGCCGAGACTTCAATTTGGAAGGTATCGCCCTCTATACTCACAACCGTCATGCAGGCGCCGTTGACAGCAATGGACTCACCGATTTCGGTTCCTTTTAACCAGCCTGCCGGCGTGTCAATCGTCAGACGCACGCCGTCGCCCAATTTTTCGGGCTCACGCACCTTACCAATCGCTTCAATAATGCCTGTAAACATGGTGTTATTTCCTTTTTCTCAGAATCATTCGAACATCATTGCCTAAGAGGGCTGTCTCAACAATTTGCCACTCTTTGCAATCTGAAAGTTTTTCAACCGCGGGCAGCCTAAAGGCCGAACGCCCTGCGCCTAAAATTTTCGGGGCAATGTAACACAAAAGCTCATCCACAAGCCACTCTTTTACCATCTCACCCGTCAGAATGGCTCCCGCTTCCACGTGCACTTCATTGACTTCGCGCCGAGCCAATTCTGCCATTAAAGCCTTAAGATCAACCCTGCCGTCTTTACCCGGCATGGACATGACCTCTGCGCCGATTTGACGCAGAGCCGCCGCTTTGTCAGAGCTTTCCTGAGCGCAGACAACAAGGACTTTACCTTCTTTAAAAAAGGGATTCTCAGGATTGACGCGTAAGTCTGAGTCCAATAAAACCTTTATGGGTTGGCGCTCCTGTAGAAGGCCGTTTACCCGAGCTGTAAGGGAGGGCTCATCGGCCATCACCGTTCCGAGACCGGTCAAAATGGCACCTGCCTCACAGCGCCAGCGTCTGCCGTCTTCCCGGGCAGCTTCTCCCGTAATCCATTGGCTCTCGCCGTTTGCCAAGGCCGTAAAGCCATCAAGGCTCATCGCCACTTTTGCCCGCACCCAGGGACGGTGCTCCGTCATACGGGTCATGAACCCTGCATTCATCTGCCAGGCTTCTTTTTGAAGTACTCCGGCTTCAACCTCAATGCCGGCCTCTCTCAACATCCCGATGCCGCGGCCTGCGACTAAAGGATTGGGATCCAAACACGCCACTACGACGCGAGCGACCTTTTCTTTAATCAGTCGCAAGGCGCATGGAGGCGTGCGCCCATAGTGCGAGCAAGGCTCAAGCGTGACATAAACCGTTGCGCCTTCAATATCAAAGCCATTGGCATTGGCGTTTTTAATTGCCTGTATTTCGGCGTGATCTGACCCTGTTTTCTGCGTAAAACCCTCTCCCAATATGCGATCGTTGCGCACAATCACACAACCCACAGACGGATTGGGAGGGCTGATCGGACGGGCTTTGCGTGCGAGCTCAAGCGCCCGCTTCATGTAGTCGAGGTCTGAGAGCATTGTTCTTTAAACCTCACGGGCCATATCGGCAAACTTCTGAACGTCTTCAAAGTTGCGGTAGACACTGGCAAAGCGCACATAAGCCACTTTGTCGAGCCCGCGCAACTCTTCCATAACGAGTTCCCCTAAACGCTCACTGCGAACTTCTCGCTCACCCAAGGCGAGCATTTTCTGTTCAATACGATTAATGGCTTCATCAACTCGTTCTCGGGAGACAGGACGTTTGCGCAAAGCAAGCATCATCGAAGCACGAAGCTTCTTTTGATCGTATTCACAGCGACCGCCCCCGCGCTTAATAATGGAGGGCATAGAAAGCTCAACACGCTCATAGGTTGTAAAGCGTTTGCCGCAATGCAGGCAACGCCTGCGGCGACGAATCGTCGTACCGTCTTCGCTCGTGCGGGAATCAATCACCTGAGTTTGCTCGTGCTTACAGAAAGGACAATGCATACACCCATCTCCTTTTATCTATGGAATTGTCAATCTTTAAAACCACAATATATGGTGTCAGATTATTAAGGATTGATTCTACTCGTTTAACCACTATCTGTGGAAAATTTTTGTCAAATGAATAACAACTTGTGCAAAAAGAGCGCTTTAGAGAAAGTTTTTTTCTATAGAAATCTTAAAGGCGAAAACACGATCTTGTATTTTGGTATGACAAAAAACCGACCCTGACAGTTTCTGTCATAAAAAAAGTGATGAGTTGTCGTGCCTGAGGTTCGCTCAGACACGACTTTTTGATGCTTAGCGCTGCAATCTCGGATTGAGGCTGTAGATTCCCTGGATGGTAGCTGAAGCCAACACGTGCGGCGCCATACGCTGACGCACTTCAGCCCAACGGGCTGTATCGGGCAGACCCAAAGTTTTCACGTCCAGCGCAAAAACTCTGAATTCGTAGCCGTGCATGCGGGCATCAAATCCCGGAGGGCAGGGACCGTCATAGCCGCGGTGAATTTGAGATTCGGACGTATAGTCGTTAATCGCTTCAATGCCCATGGGGTTGGCAAAGCGCTTACCGGTATTTTCATCGCCTACGCTTGCTTCGCCCTTTTTCACTTCAGAGATTTCGGGCGCCATATCCCAAACGAGCCAATGCACAAAATCACGCCTGGGCTGATCGGCAGGGATTTCTCCGTCTTCATTTAAAGCCTGACGATCCGTCGGAACGTCGGGATCAATACAGGCCAAGACAATTGACTGCGTACCTTCCGGAACGCCGCTCCAGGAAAGCTGCGGATTTAAGTTTGCTGCCAAGGCAAATTTCCCGTCAACCAACTGCCCGTAGGCGCATTCGCTCGGAATCCATTGACCGTGTTCAAAATCCTGACTGGTAATTTTCATGCGCTTCTCCTTATGAATCTTTAATCTATTATTTGATTCAAAGAGATGTTTTGTCAATCTAGCATTTCAACCAAATTGTGACAGGTCCATCATTGACGAGCGAGACCTGCATATAGGCACCAAACTCCCCTGTCTCGGTTCTCAAGCCGCTTTGCTTTACCGTTTCCACAAAGTGCTCATAGAGCTTTTTACCGGTTTCAGGGTCTGCCGCAGGCGTAAAACTCGGACGAAGCCCTTTGGCGGTGTCGGCTGCCAACGTAAATTGAGAAACAATGAGAATGTCACCCTGAATATCGGTAAGGCTTTTATTCATCTTGCCCTTTTCGTCTTCAAAAATCCTATAGGCCAAAACTTTTTTAGCTAATTTCTCACACTGCTCTTCGGTGTCACCTTTTTCAGCGCACACTAAAACCATGAGCCCTTTGCCTGCGCTTCCGATCACCTTTCCTTCTACCGTAACCGATGCGCTTTGCACTCTTTGCAATAATCCGATCATGACAAATTCCTACGAAAAAAGCCGCGGGGAAAACAATTCGGTTTCCTGCGCGGCTTTTTATCAACTACATAACGGCTTAGTGAACCGTCACTTTAGCCCACTTGCGTTTGCCGACTTGAATCGTATAGGTGCCGGCTTTAAGTTTTAGACCGCGGTCGGAGACACGGTCACCATTGACGCGTACACCGCCCTGATCCACATTGCGGTTGGCTTCGCTCACGCTAGCCACCATGCCGGCCTCTTTAATGAGCTTACCGATACCGATTTCTCCGTCCGCAGCAGCCACATTGACTTCCGGAATTTCAGAGGGCATTTCACCCGCACGGAAACGATTGTTAAATTCCACTTCAGCGGCTTCTGCTGCCGTCTTATCGTGGAAGCGTTCAACGATTTCCTTAGCCAACAGGACCTTCGCATCGCGGGGATTGCGGCCATTGGCGCACTCGCTCTTAAGCGTCGCGATTTCGCTGTTGCTCTTTAAGCTCAAGAGGTCGTACCAATTCCACATCAATTCATCGGAAATACTCATCACCTTGCCGAACATATCGTTAGGCATATCGGTAATGCCGATGTAGTTGTGTTTGGACTTACTCATCTTGTTGACGCCATCTAAGCCAACGAGCAACGGCATCGTCAAAATGCACTGCGGTTCCTGCTCATACTGGCGCTGTAATTCGCGACCGACAAGAAGATTGAAGCGCTGGTCAGAGCCGCCCAATTCCATATCGGCCTTCAAAGCCACGCTGTCGTAGCCCTGCATCAGCGGATAGAGCAATTCGTGCATGGCAATCGGAGCCTGTTCGGCGTAGCGCTTGGCAAAATCATCGCGCTCGAGCAAACGGGCAAGCGTATAGTGGGAAGCCAACTTAATCATGTCGGTTGCCGTCATCTTGTCACTCCACTCGGAGTTGTAGCGAATTTCGGTCTTTTCACGATCCAAAACGAGGCTTGCCTGATCCAAATAGGTCTTGGCATTGACCTCAATTTGTTCGCGGGAAAGAGGCGGGCGCGTGATGTTGCGGCCGGACGGATCACCGATCGAAGCCGTAAAGTCACCGATTAAGAAAATAACCGTGTGACCCAAATCCTGCAACTGGCGCAGTTTGTTTAAAACTACTGTGTGTCCGATATGAATATCCGGAGCCGTGGGGTCAAGCCCGAGCTTACAGCGCAAAGGCGTGCCGGTTGCCTGAGAGCGGGCAAGCTTTTGCTCCAAATCTTCTTCAATCAAAAGCGTATCCACACCACGCTTAATCGTTGCCATGGCCTCTTTGACTTCTGAGGTCACCGGGTATTTCTTTTCAATGTCGCTCATAGATTTTTTTACAAAATAAATACATAAAAAAGGACTCTTCAATCGGAGGCCAGGCGTAATTCGGGTAAAATACATGCCGTTTTCCGATTGCGTATCGGCTTATTGTAACCAATCAAATCCTCAATGTCTGCGCCCAGTATCCTTGCAAAGAATTTACGCTCTATCGGCCGGGGCATGTGCCTTGCTGCCCGGGGCTGCGCGCACACTTGGGAAATGTTGGTCAGAAGCCCCTACAGACGCTTGGTTTTAGGCATTACTTTCGGGGTTTTGCCCGCTTCTGTCGCAATTGCCACCTATACGGCCTATCCGTCTGACGATGAGCAATTGGCCAGAAGCCTTCAAACTCGCATTGAAGCGCCGCTTCCCATTCCTTCAATTGCCGATCAGATTACGGTGGTAACCACTCACAGTGCCGTGACCACTCACACGACCATGATTCGTGTAAACGACACGCTGGGCGCTATTTTCTCGCGCTTAAATATTGAAGACGGTGCTCTGCAGCGCTTTATCCGCAGACAAACACTCGCGCAGCCCCTCTCAACGCCCAGAGAAGGCGTTTATGTTCAGGCTAAAGTCACCGCCGATCAAAAAGCACAGTCGCTTAAAATTTTCTTAGAAGCCCGCTCAGACAAAGAGAAAAATTCTGTTGTGACGATCACTCGGCACGGTGAGCGCTTTACCATTCAGTCTGAGCCCTTCGTTTATGAAACTCAGCAGGCAATGCGCGCAGGCATCGTTCGGGATAACCTCGTTGATTCTGCGATTGCGGTCGGCGTGCCCAAAGAAATTGCCGAAGATATGCCCCTTGCCTTTGAGCGGGCCATTAATAACGGTCTGAAAATTACCGATGGAGATGATTTCCGCATCATCTACGAGCGCCAATACATGGAAGGCGACTTCGTGAGAAACGGCAAGATTCTGGCGGTCTCTGTCACCCATCAGGGCAAAAACTATGAAAGCTTCTGGGCGGCAGACGGCACGCGCTCGGGCAGTTTCTACAGCTTAGACGGCACCTCCAACCGTACCACCTTTATCCGCGTGCCGGTTGAAGGGGCACGAGTGACTTCTAGCTTTATGCCGATGCGCCGCCACCCAGTCACAGGCGTTCTGCGTCCTCACCAGGGAACAGACTTCGGTGCTCCCCGAGGCAATGAAATTTATGCTGCAGCCGACGGCGTCATCTCACGCCGCGCCTTTGATAAGCGCGGATTCGGCAACTATCTCATGATTAAGCACGATGAGTCGCGCACAACGCTTTACGGCCACATGTCAAGAATTGCCAAGGGCATGAAAGTGGGCACGCATGTAAAGCGCGGCCAGGTAATCGGCTACGTGGGTGCAACGGGCCTGGCAACCGGTCCCCATTTACACTATGAGCTTCGTGTGAATAATCGCCAGGTCAATCCCCTTAAGACCCGAATTCCGGATAAAGAGCAGCTCACCTCAGAAGAAAAGCAGCAGCTCTTAGCCGACGCCCGTCCTTTGATGACGCGTCTTGCGATGCTCAACCGCATTCAATCTGTTAAACCGTTGACTTCCAAAGAGGCTCTCGCTCAGGGTCAAACTGCTGAGAAGCCTCAGTCTTAAGCTATGCAAAAGTCTTCCGATATTTTCATCGGTGTCATGTCCGGCACAAGTCTGGACGGAGCCGATGCTGTGGCTTGCCGGTTTAAAGGCAACGATGTTCAATTTTTGTCCCACGCCCACCTGCCCTATTCTGTCTCGCTCAGAAAAGCGCTTTTATCGCTTCTGAGCTCAGGCGAAGATGAAATCAATCGCTGCGGGCGCACCGCCATTCAGCTTGCGCATTTTTATGCAAAGGTTGTTGATAAGCTTCTTACTCAGATGAATCTTTCTGCCGATGAGGTCAACGCCATCGGTGTGCACGGTCAGACGATCCGCCATTGCCCTGACTCCGGCTTTACCGTGCAGCTCAATCACCCTGCTCTTTTGGCTGAATTAACCGGTATTGATGTGATTGCAGACTTCAGAAGCCGCGATATGGCCGCAGGCGGCGAAGGCGCCCCTCTAGTGCCCGCCTTTCATGCTTGTGTTTTTTCAGGCGACGCTCCCCGCGCCATCGTTAATATCGGAGGCATCGCCAATATCACGCTTTTAAACGGAAAAGACATTTTGGGCTTTGATTGCGGTCCGGGCAACACCCTTATGGATATCTGGGTGCAAAAGCACTGCGGCCTTCTTTTTGATGAAAACGGCCGCTGGGCAATGAAAGGAAAAGTGATTCCTGAATTGTTAGAAGCGCTGCTTGCCGATCCTTATTTTTCAAGAAAGCCTCCTAAGAGCACGGGACGGGAATACTTCAACGAAAAGTGGCTTTTCGAGCGCTATCCCCTTCTCACTGACTTAGCGCCTCAGGACGTACAAAGAACGCTTGTAAGGCTTACTGTACGAGGAATACTGGACGCGATTGATAAAACGCAGCCTCAGACAGAAGAGCTTTTTGTCTGCGGAGGCGGCGCGCTTAACCCCCTTTTGATGCAGGAACTCGAAAAGGGGCATTATCGTGTGAGTTCCACTGCGCGCTTGGGCGTTGATCCCATGCACGTGGAATCGATGGCTTTTGCCTGGCTTGCGTTTCGCTTTGTCAATAAAAAAGCCGGGAATCTCCCGGCTGTCACGCGAGCTCGAGGCGAGCGCATCTTAGGTGCGCTCTACCCTGCCCACTAAACAGAAAAGGACGATCCGCAGCCGCAGGTGGTCACCGCGTTGGGGTTGCGGATTACAAATTGAGCACCGGTTAAATCTTCCTTAAAGTCGATTTCTGCGCCGACCAAATATTGGTAGCTTAACGAGTCAATTAAAAGAGTGACACCGTCTTTAACCATCTTGGCATCGTCTTCGTTTTCGTTTTCATCAAACTGAAAACCGTATTGAAAGCCTGCGCAGCCTCCGCCTTGCACAAAGACGCGAAGCTTCAACTTATCGTTACCTTCTTCTTCAATCAGGCTCTTGACCTTAGCCACCGCCGCATCCGTAAAGTGAATCGGTTCGGGAGCCAGGTTCGTTTGATTTTCTTCCATGGTATTTTCTTCCATCCATCAAAAACGAGTTGATTATACGTTCTTTTTCGAGGTTGACAATCGACAAAAGGTCATTTCAAAAAGAGGGCGGATCCCGAAGAACCCACCCTCTATCGCTGCTTCCTACGGAGGAAGAAAGCTAACGATTAGAAGCGATAATCCACACGGATTTGGCCGAAGAGACCGGTCGTGTCTTGAGAGCCCACAACGCCGCCAGCTTCAACACCAATTCCGAAATTATCCTTTTGAGCCTTTAAGCCGATCGACGAGCGAACGACGCTTTCAGCCCAAACATCCATCGTGGTACTGCCGACAGCACCCACATGGGTCTTGGCATCAACGTCACGATCGCCGAAGGCTGCTACGTAGCCGATATCCAAAGAAGGCGTCCAGGCCCAGCCGGAAGCCGTTTGCATGTCGCCTGCGTACTTCACGCCAACCGGAACCGTAAAGAGGTTCTGATCAACGCTGTCGACCTTCACGCCTTGGCTCGTGGTGTAACCGTCAGTACCCACACGCAAGTAGTTAAAGCCGACATAAGGCACTAAGCGCGTATTTTCCGTGAGGTCAAAGCGCATTTCACCGCGAACACCGGCCATGATGACATCAGCGTCCACATCGGCCTTATTCAATGCCACCGTGGAGTGAGAAATTTCGTTACTCGTAGCCAAGTAACCCAATTGACCCACAACGTTAAATTGACCGAAGCGCTTAGCGGCATAAGCTTGAGCACCATAGTAGTCGACATCGTTTTCAACGCCGTCGTTATGACCCAAGCCCTTCACAGAGCCCGTACCGACGTTAGCCAAAGCGCCGAACGTCCAGTCGCCGGTCGTGTATTCACCGCCGACCACAACGCCGCCCAATTCAGCCTTGATTTCACCGAAGTCGGCGCTGCCGCCCATTTCCGTGCGACGGCCGGAGGCTTCAGTAAAGAGCACACCGCCTTCTTCAAATTCGTGGATCATAGAAGCACGTTTGTTGGTAGCATCCATTCCGATCGTGGCGCTATCGATTGCAGCGGTTTGCACACCGGCAGCCGTTGCCAGGTTCACAGCAGCATTTAATTGCTGGCTGCGGTTAGCGTTCGTGACGCCGGTATTGCGTTCATCGAGGAACTCTTCGACAAAGCGGGCACCGTCATTGTCATGATTGTGAAGGTCGGCTAAGAAGTCGGGATCGTCGAAGTCATCCAAGCCGACAGAACGCAGTTCTTTACCCTGGCGTTGAGCGAAGGTGTAGACATTCTCGTTCTTCACAACCTTATAGAGAACGTTATCAACGCTTATGGCTGTTTCATCAGCAGCTGCTACGGTCACTTGAGCGCCGTCTTCAGCAACGCCTGTGAAGTGGATCTTACCCTTAGCCGTATCAGCTTCACCCTTCACTTCAGATTTCGCTGCAGCATCAGCGATGAGTAAACCGTCAGCACCCAAGTAAAGGCCTGCAGCCGGAGCTTCAACGTCACCCACTGTAACCGTATGACCACTTAAATCTACTTGACCCGTAACATAAAGAGCGGCTTCTGCGGAAGCAAGCGGCAAGCTAGCCAATGCCGTTTCAGAATCAGCATTTAAGCTCATCAAGCCCTTATTGACGTCAATCGTAAAGGGAATAGAGGGTGCTCTTGCTGTTTCCGGTTGACCGAATAAATTAGCGGTGTCAATTGAGGCAACGCCGGCAGTTTGATCTTCACCAATGACCAACGTATCACCGGCTCGATACCCAATGCCTGCAAAATCAATCACGCCGCCCGTTACAACGGTTGTGTGCGTATCTTCACCGAAGCTGTATTTCAAGCCTTTAACAGTTGCGCCGTTGGATCTGATCGCATCAAAGCCGATAACTTCCTGATCGCTCAAGTCAAATGTATCTGCAAAGAACTTCAATTCAGAAGAGTTTTCAGCACCGGAGCCGTCAATTAAAGTTCCCTGGAAGACGCCGTCACGATACAGTTCAACGGAAACATTTTGAACTGTTGAAACAGCGGTTTCGTTGCCTAAAGCTTCATGAATGAAGCCTTCAGCATAAATGTTGCCCTTAACTGCACCATCAACTAACTGAATGGTAGTGGATTTAACCGTTGAGCTCGGAGCATTATAGATACCGGCTGTACCGTTGCGCTCGCTTCCAGCTAAGCCGCCGGCATAGATGTTGCCGTTAACTTCAGATCCATTGACAGAAATCGTAGCGTTTTCGACATGGGTTTTTCCGGCCATGGTGGCAGCGCCGCCTGCAAAGACATTACCCGTTACCTTGCCGCCTTCTAAGTTAATTGCGACAGTATCTACATTAGCCTCTGCACCACCTTCTTGGTCAACAAGTTCGTAAAGTGCTCCTAAGTTAGCTTTATTGACATCACCACCGGTAACGTTGATGAGGCTGTTAGTAACATTAGCTCTTGCGTTGACTGTACTGGTAGCCGTATCGTCAATTGCAATACCGCCGCCAAAAAGACCGTCAGCAGAACCACCTTTCATATTAATTTGAGCCAGACCGGTCACATTGGCCTGTGCCTGGACTTTGTTGTTGATACCGGTAACACCTGCGTCTTGCTGCTCTTGAGTTAAATGAACTGTTGCAAAACTCAAACCACCGGCAGCTGTGAGAATATTTTCACCACCGCTGATTTCAATAAGAGTATTCTCTGTGTCGGCATGAGCCCAAACTTGACCCTCTCCGGTCTCAGCAGCTCCGACACCGACAGCAATACCGCCGCCTAAATTACCGACGTTATAGCCGCCGTTAATGAACATTTTTGCTGTGCCGACTGAGGAGTCAGCTGTCACAGCTTTTTCATCCTGACCATTCTGATAGGTGGTATAAGCAACAGCTAAACCGGCACCGAGGTTTGCGACGTGAGCACCGGGAACATTGGCTTCTTCAATAATCGTACGCAAAGATGTGTAGAAATTTTCAGAAATTCCACCGCTAAGCAAATCTTTAGCTAAAGCCATAGCGTTCGTGGCACCGGAAACCAAGTTGCTTTTATCGGTATCAGTGAACTTCCCTAACTCGGGACCGTTAAGAGTTGTCTGAACAAAATTCGTATGAGCCGTAGCGTTAGAATGGGTCTTAGAATCGCCGCCGGCAGCCAAAGCCATATTGCCGCCCATCAACATAATGGTTGTTGCATCGGCACCGACTTCAATGGTGACATTGTCCATCTGAACATCGGCAGAACCACCGGCTACTCCATTTTCGCCTAATACAGTATTGATTAAATCACTTTGGATGCCAGCTGCAGACAAAATTCCATTGGGATCCGTTACAGCAGAGATACCGCCGCCAACTGTTGCCACCACTAAACCTTTATCAATAGTGATAGTGCTTTGTCCGTTCACTACTGAATGAGATTCACCATTCATCATACTGGCAGATAAACCACCACCGAACAAACCGACCGTAACACCTTCGTAGCCGCTTCCATCAACATTGGTATTGATCGTTACGTTACTGCCTTGGGTAACCGTAGAATTTGCTGTACCACCTAAAGCAATGGCGGAGCCGCCACCAAACAGTCCGACATTAGTTGAGCTCTCACTAATCGTAATGTTTGTCGATCCATCGAGCTTAACATTAGTGAAACTTGAGTCTGCCGTTAAACTTATGTCGACTGGCACAAGGATATCTACACTCATATCTACCGATAACCCACCAATGTTAATAGCTGAACTACCTCCAAGAGTCATCAGACTATTACCAGACTTCATTTCTAAATCTGTGCTCCCAACACGGGTAAGATCATGACTGGGAGAAGAAAGTCCAAATTGCACATCCTCTCCGATATTCCCGCGTAACCCTGTACCAATTACACGATCACCAGCTGTAGTTGCGATCAAGAGTGGGTTTGTTTTTTCTCCACCAATAATAATTTTTGTTGAACCATTAACTTTTTCAGTAGCTCCATGCACCAAAAATTGCTCGGATACATTACCGATTTTCTGGTTTAATGCTTCAATCCCCAGTTTATTTCCAACTAGTTGAGTTATAAATGTTAAATTTCCATCTTTTATTTGTTGGGTTACCTCTCCCAGACCAGCATCCCAGTAATTCTGTCCACCGGCCAATCCAACCAGGGTTACTTCTTTTTCTGTGTCATCAACCCCAAGAGCACCTAAAATTTCATTAGGATCTTTTTTAAGTATTGCATCAATAACTTCGGTTAAATCACCATTTGTTTTAATTTCCAATGTATCGCCTGCACCGGAAATAAACTTGGTGCTACCTTCGCTTTTTATGGTGCCATAACTAATTTCTCGAGCCTGAGCCGAGACACCCACAGCCATCAAACCGGCCACAGCTGCTGCCACAATCGTCTTAACTGCTTTACCAGGTTTACCATGCGTTACCTGAGCTTCAGAGGCCACGACGTAAGAACCTCTTACCTGATTCCAAAGAACTTTGAATGCTTTATTCATTGTGAGACCTATGAGGTTAACAAACAAGAAAAACTCTCCGGACAGTGCGTTCGGATGGCCTCTAGGCTACTCTGCCCGATACTCATATAGCCCCAAGGGTTATTGAGTGGCACTTTGGATAGGGAAGAAAAAGCGAAAGACATTTGACGAGTTACCCGCCATTTTTCTTGCTACGGCCCATTATTGAGGATGAGCGCTGCGAAAAATCGTGGATAACTCTGCTGCAGTAGCTGATGGGTTACGTCATCAAAAAAATCAGATACGAAAAAAGGCCTACTCGATAAACTGGAGGTATACCCAAAACTCTAGAATCGGAGGCCTTTTATGTATGGTACAACAGTTTCGTTAAATCCTACATACTTCATTGGCATGGATTTGCACTCAAACAACGTTGTTATCTGTGTCTTACAAAATGCAGCCAATCAAACCGGACAACTCGTTAAGAAAGTTATTAAACGCAAAAAGATTGCTTTAAGTCCAGAATTGGAAGAACTGCAGCTCTTCCTTAAACCTTACTGTTGTGCACAGCATCAAGCTACTGTCGAATCTACCTATAACTGGTACAACATCGCCGATCTATTTGAAGACAACGGATGACATTTAAAGTTAGCTGATCCAACCACTGTAAAAAACAACAAAACGAAATTCTCTGATGACATCACTGATGCAGAGTTTTTAGCTGATCAGATGAGACTCGGTGCATTAAAAGCCGCCGATATCATCCCCAAACAAGACCGTGCTTTCAGAGACCTTGTACGGTTACGAGTCGATCTCGTCCAAGATCGGGCTCGATACCGTACGATACTGAAGAACTTCTTCAATAATCAGCGCTACATGAAGATCACCACTGAGCGTCTTGACCGTATGGCCGAGCAATACTGTAACGGTGACTTAACAGAATTAGTGAGTATTTTTGATAATGAGAATACTCGCTTAAAAGCCGGTCATTATTTAACGGCTATGCATCATCTGAGTTTGCAAATTCTACAATTGGAAAAACAAATCGAAGCTCAGGAAGCCAAAAATTACTTAACCTGTCATCGATATTTGCCACGACTGTACTCGATGAAAGGCTGTGGGTTTATTCTCGGCTCAATCATTGCAACCGAAATCGTCAATATCAACCGATTCCGTACCGAAAAGGATTTTGTTTCGTACTGCCGGTTATCACCGGCTGTACGCTTATCCAATGACAAAAAGAAAGGCGACGGCAATCGAAAAAACGGTAATGCATACCTGAGTTGGGCAATGACGGAATTAGCTAACCTGATGGTTTTTCACAATCCGGTGATTAAGAAAAAGTATGACCGTCAATTTAAGAAAAGCCAGGTACGTGCGAAGGCAATTCGATCGATTGCTGCCAAGTTGGCTCGTTGTATCTGGCACATGTTGAAAAAGGATATAGATTTCCGGATAGATCTGGCTTTTAAGTAACTCCTTCGATCAAGGACTGTGAGCCTGAGGTGGGGGGATGGGTCCACGAGCCCGGGCAAGCCCGAGTAGGTCACAGTCACTTGATCCCCGACAAAAGATTTAGTCAGTAAGACGAGACGTGTTATGATGTGCTTCGGCCGATTCCTGAGCCTTCGACAGGGTGGGAGCCGACTTCCGTCGGAGAGCCCGAGATGCCTGATCACAGACTTTGGGCCAGGAATCGGACCAGATCAAAGTGAGTGGCTGACCTTGCAAGGCAATGTGTCAGTGGGGCTGATACAGTGGAACTGTCCTTTGGGCAGTGTGATCAAGCCTAGATCCAGATGTGCGCCTGTCCGAGCATGTTTCAGGACGCTAACGAGCACTTGTCGATCGAAGTCAATAATCGTCCGTTAAAGAAAATCGTTTGTTTGGAATGAACCTTATGGCTGCCGGGAACCGGTGCCAGAGTTTTTATTGGTTACGCATTTATCACTTGACAACATGGGCTATATGTGCCCCCCCCGAAGTATTGATCATCATCAATGAAGGCAATTGTTCTCAATATATTTATATCGTTATTTAAATAATAGAGCTGATTTTTCAAAGAGTTGTATGAAAATTTGGGTATTCAGGGAAAACCCTTTGTTGCATTAAAGCAACTGAAATTTGATTCAAGAAAAGGGAATTTTTGCCATTTGCTGGCAAAACCTATCTGAAAATAATCTCACTTTACTGTCGGGATTAAACTTCGATTCTTAACCTTCCAGTCCAACTAAAATCACTCCGAGCGTCATCCCGATCACACCGGTTAATCTTGTAACCGAGAGTTTTTCTTTTAAAAGCAGTCCGCCCAAGACAACTCCGATCATCATGCCGACTTCCCTGCTGGGTGCCACATAAGCTAAAGGCGCCATCGTCATCGCATAAAGAACGAGGATATAAGCCAAAGGAGAGCCTACTGTCACTACAGCGAGCGCCTTCTGTAATCTTGGCGTTGTCAGAATTTCTTTAGACTCTTCTTTCCAATTAGCGTGCATCACAATAAAAGGTGCAAACACTAAAGCTCGCACGGCAATCGAAGGAAAGTAAAAACTCAAGGGAGTGAGGCCCGTTGTCTGCTGCACGGCCCAGGCATCACAAAAGGAGTAACCTGCGATAAAGCAGCCTGTCAAAGCGCCCCAAAAAATTCCGGCCCTAATACGCAGCTCCTGCGTATTTTTGTCTGTCTTTTGAGGCATTGCCAATAAGACAATCGCTCCCAAAATCAAAATAATGCCCACCCAGCCCCAAAAAGAAGGTCTGTCACCCAAAATCAAAACGGCACTCAAAACAGTAATCAATGGTCCCGTGCCTCTGGCTGTCGGATAGACAATGGAATAGTCAGACTTTTTGTAGCCCACCTGAAGGACCTGGCCGTAAATCACATGAATGGGAGCAGAAAGGATAATGACAAGCCAACCAATGGGCGTGATATTTTTAAGAGAGTCGGGATCGCAGAGAAAGAGTACCGGAACGGTAATGACTGCCGTGATGATATAAACAATCCACCAAAAAGGCCGCGTGGCATTGGCCTTTTTTAAATAGTAATTCCAAGTTGCGTGCACCAGTGCTGCTGTAAGCACCAACACCAAAGCCAAGAGTGACATTTCTTCCGTCCTTATTGTTGTCTTGGCATTTTAGCGCATAACAAAAAAGGCCCTCCGAAATAAGAGAGCCTTCTTCGGGGCCGTTCCCGCTGAAATAAAAAGCGGGAACCGGCAGCGGCAATCGTAAAAACGATTAGCGCTTGGAGAATTGCTTACGGCGACGGGCCTTGCGAAGACCGACCTTCTTACGTTCGACTTCGCGAGCGTCACGGGTCACGAAGCCCGCGGCGGACAACTGGGCCTTCAAGCCTTCGTCGTAGTCAATCAAAGCACGGGTGATGCCGTGACGCACAGCGCCGGCTTGACCCGTTTCACCACCGCCGCGCACGTTGACCATCACGTCAAACGTTTCAACGTTTTCGGTGAGTTCCAACGGTTGCATCACGACCATACGGCCGGTTTCACGGTGGAAGTATTCATTCAAAGGACGACCGTTGATCACGATCTTGCCGGAACCACGCTTAATAAAGACGCGGGCCACGGAGCTCTTGCGACGGCCGGTGCCGTAATTGTAATTGCCGATCATGCCGAATCCTTATTAGATGTCGAGGTTCTTAGGTTGTTGAGCCGTATGCGGGTGTTCTTCACCGGCATAGATCTTCAACTTCTTAATCATGGCGTAGCCCAAGGGTCCCTTCGGGAGCATACCCTTAACAGCGATTTCAAGGGCACGGCCCGGGTGGCGTTGTTGCATCTTTTCGAAAGTCGTTTCGATGATGCCGCCGGGATAACCCGTGTGGCGATAGTAACGCTTGTTCTTAGCCTTGTCGCCACTCATCTTCATCTTGGAAGCGTTGATCACAACGATGAAATCGCCCGTGTCAACGTGCGGCGTGTATTCAGGCTTGTGCTTGCCGCGCAAGCGGGCAGCAATTTCAGCGGCGAGGTGACCGACGATCTTATCGGTGGCATCAACCACGTACCATTCGCGAGTCACTTCGAGCGGCTTAGCCGAGAAGGTCTTCATTATGTATTCACCTATCAATGAAAACGCACGACTTCACTATGAGTCGCGCGCAACCGGATTGTCGCTTAAGGCCGCAAGCACCAGCGACAGAGTCCAAAAATTCGTTCTCCCGCTGCCTGAAATGGCGACAGAGAAACACCCTTCAGAACAGCAAGACTGCGGATTTTACACAAAAAATTGAAAGAAAACAAACCTCTAAGCGCATCACCGGGCTTCAATCACTATTGAAGCGACAGATTTCGATTATATGATGGGATTTTTGGTGCTCTGAGAAAATTTCTAAGCGCTTTATTTTATTTTTCGCAAATATTTTTCAAGACTAAGAAAGCAAAAATATCAATAAGTTATTTTTATTCTCCTATTGTCATTCCAGTGTCATATTTCCAACACCGTTTTGTCATTTTCCAGGCGCATACTGCACGCAACTCTTCTCTGAATGACTGCTGTTTTGTTTTGTGATAAAAACTAGGACAATCGGCTATGGAATATTACTTTTTGGCTCTCTTGGCTTTCTTAGGGCTAGTTGCCGTTTTTGATATTTTTGTCGGTGTCAGTAACGATGCCGTAAACTTTTTGAATTCAGCACTCGGCTGCCGAATCGCCTCATTTAAAACAATCATGCTTGTGGCAAGCATCGGTGTGATGCTCGGCGCCACCTTTTCATCAGGCATGATGGAAATTGCCCGCTCGGGCGTCTTCAATCCCCAGATGTTCTCGTTTTCAGAGATCATGGTGATTTTCTTTGCCGTGATGGTCACAGACATTATTTTGCTTGACCTCTTTAACTCTCTGGGGCTGCCTACTTCTACGACCGTTTCCATCGTATTTGAACTCCTGGGCAGTGCACTGGCTGCTGCAGCTTATACGCTTCTCATGGAGGGTGCCTCTCTGACTCACGTCATCGAGTACATTAATAGCTCAAAGTCCCTTACGATTGTCTCTGGCATTTTGATTTCTGTTGCCGTTGCTTTTGTCACGGGGGCCGTCGTTCAGTATGTCACGCGCCTCATCTTTACCTTTAATTTTGAAAAGATGTATCGCCGAGTGGGCGGCATTTTCGCGGGCATTGCGCTCACAGCCATTTTCTACTTCCTCGTGATGAAGGGCGCCAAAGGGGCAAGTTTCATGCAGCCCGAGTGGATCCAATTCATGGATGTGAATACGTGGCCTATCGTGGGGACACTTTTTGTCGTACTCTCCATCATCTTTCACGTGCTCATCATTGCCTGCAACATCAACATTTTCAAAATTGTGATTTTGGCGGGAACCTTCTCGCTTGCCTTCGCTTTTGCCGGTAACGACCTCGTGAATTTCGTGGGCGTGCCGCTTGCTGCGTGGGACTCTTATCAGGAATGGACCGCTTCGGGTGCTGCAGCTGAAACCTTCATGATGGGCGGGTTATTAAAACCCACAGTGGCTGCAACAGGCTTTTTGCTCTTTTCGGGTCTCATCATGGTGCTCACCCTGTGGTTTTCCAAGAAAGCCCAGATTGTGATTCAAACCTCGATTAATCTTTCTTCGAGTAACTCCGGTGAGCAGGAACAGTTCGGCAGTTCCCTACCCGGCCGCGCCATTGTCCGCGCCAGCATGGCATTGGGCAACGTCATTCATCAAATCGTCCCGATGTCAGTTCAAAAAGGTATTGACCGTCGTTTTGAGCCCAAGAAACTTGAGCGCGGTGAAACACCTCTGCCTTTTGACTACGTCCGCGCCTCGATTAACCTTGTGGTAAGCGCCGCATTGATTGCTTCTGCTACGAGCCTTCAGCTGCCGCTTTCGACGACCTACGTGACCTTCATGGTGGCGATGGGTTCTTCTTTTGCTGACGGTGCCTGGGACCGTGAAACGGCCGTCTACCGTATTTCAGGCGTTTTAACTGTGATCAGCGGCTGGTTCCTCACGGCTTTAAGTGCCTCTACCATGGCAGCTATCGTCTGCGGCTTTACTCTTTGGGGCGGACCGATTGCCGCTTTGATTTTAGCCGTTGGCTCGACCATCCTTTTGATTCGCTCCAACTTAAAGGCCAAACTCGATACCGTTAATATGCGAGCTGACCTTGATACACGCTATGACGCTCAAAAGGTTCAGAAATTGGTTCAAAGCAAAACGGATGCAAGTTTTGATAAGTCGGTTACCGTCTTTAACCGCCTGGTGCATGAATTCTTAAACGACAACGAATCGGCTCTGCGCCATGTGAAGACTCAAAGCTCGGAACTTTTTGACGAAATGAGTGCTGACCGCGGTCTTTACTACCGGATGGCAAACTCGAGCTTTACACCGACCAAAAACGACTTTGATGCCCGTTACTGCTACTACCGCATTTTCACGAACTTGCGTGAAGTCGGACGCTCCTTGCAGGCATTGACCAAGCAAGCGTCGGATCACGTAGCAAACCGCCACCGCATCTTCCAAGGCGATCTCAAAAAGGATCTCTTGAGTCTCGTGGATTATTTGGAAAAGATTTCTGAAGGCAAAGACAAAAAGCGTGATATTCACTCGGTTCTTGCTCACTCCAATGAAGCGATTGAACTCATTGACCACATGCAGGCAGAGCTTTTACGCCGCATCCCCAATACCGGACTTTCCGTGAGAGGCAGTGAGCTTTACCTCAACTTCCTCGTCTTTGCCCGAGAACTCGTTAACCGCAGCGCCATTGCCGCTGCGCTTGAAAACCGTCTCAATATTATTGTCTCCAATCCGTCCTCGAAGTAAGAGCACAAGTGCTGTTACTTCTTTTCTCCACGTTGGTTCGCCAACGTGGAGCTTTTTTTATTCTTTTTGCCCGTCCTATAATTGCTCGTTTTCTTTGATTTTTACGATTTATGAGCTCACATCGATTAGGCATTGTGGTTGAAGGCGGCGGAATTCGCGGCATATACGCTGCGGGCGTTTTGGATGTTTTAAGTGATCTGAAGCTTCCCGTCAAAGGCGTCATCGGTGTGTCAGCGGGCGCCATCCACGGCTGCTCTTTTGTCTCCGGACAAAAAGGCAGAAGCCTTCGTTTCTATAAGCGCTTTGTCGCTGATGACCGTTTTTTCAGTCTCAAAACCTTAATCAAAACCGGCAATATCGTCGATACGCAATTTTGCTATCACGACATTCCCTATATCTACGATCCGTTTGATAATGATGCCTTTATGCGCTCCGGGATCGACTTTTTTGTCACCTGCACCAACGTCGAAAACGGGCAGGCGGAGTATCTTCATTTAACGGATATGGATAAAGAAGTGGACGGCCTGAGAGCATCTGCGTCTTTACCTTATGTCTCTCAGATTGTTCACTTTCGGGGCAAAAAGCTGCTCGATGGCGGCTGCTCCGACCGCATTCCTTTAAAAGCTTTTGAAAAGTTAGGCTTTGACCGCAATATCGTGATCTCCACTCAGCCCAGAGAACATAAAGTCAAAGATCGCGATGCTTACTTAGCCCGCCTTTTTTACAGAAAATATCCCCGCTTTTGCGAAACTTTTGCGCGTTCTCCGCAAACTTATGAAGAAACGCAAAATGAGATGGATGAGGCAAGCCGCACGGGGCGCGCTTTTATTATCCGACCGCAGACTTCTTTGGGGATCAAGCGGCTTACGCACAATCCTGATGACGTTCAAAGAGGCTATGACGCAGGAGTGCGGGATGCACAGGCCTTAATCCCTCAGTTAAATGCGTGGCTTAATTCGGATTAAAGTCTGGGCAAGTCCGTCAATGCTATCAAACTGCAGCAAGCCATTGACCTGCGGTTTTCTTTTGAGCGATCTTAAGACTCCATGTGTGCTTTTGTGAAGCGTTAGGCTTCAGACTGAAATCCTTCAAAAGTCCGTTTCTAAAGACGTGAATGCGCAAAGACTTTTGATCTGCATAGCGCTGAAGGATTTTCTGAAGGTTACTCTTTCTGACTTCAATGCCGTCAATTGCCACGAGTTCATCGCCGACACAAAGACCGGCTTTTTCGGCCGCCCCCTCTTCGTCTAACTGAGCTACAGTCAATCGGTCACGGCCTGTCAGTTTTGCACCCAAGACACGGTGCTCGATTTCATCGTCTTTTTCCTCGACGCTAAGCCCCAGGGTTTTAAGCGCAGCTTTGTAATCGGGCTCCTCGGGTTGATAGACCCAGCGATCAAGGCACTCTGTTACGTCCACGGCGGTTGCGTCCCACACAAGTTCGCTCATCACTTCTTCATCAAGCCCTGCGTAGGCGCTGCCTGCCTCTTGATATTGCTGCCAAGCCAGACGCAAAACATCATCGAGCGACTTTTTACCTTTTGATTTCTGCCGAATATAGGCATCAAGCGCCAGAGCAACCAACGCGCCTTTGTCGTAGTAGCTTGTTACCGAACGAGAGCGGTTAGTTCTTACTTTGTAATACTTAATCCACGCATCAAAAGAAGACTCGGCAAGACTTTGACGCGTTTTCGCTGTACCCGAGAGGTGGCGATTAAAGGTTGAAGCCAGGGACTTCAGATAGGTTTGAGTGTCAATTGCTCCACTGCGGGCAGTTAAAAGTGCATCGTAGTAACTCGTAAAGCCCTCAAAAACCCACAAGAGTTCCGTGTAGGTTTCTGCGCTTAATTCATAAGGAATAAAGGCTGCAGGCTTAACCCGCTTAACCCACCAGGCGTGAAAATACTCATGGGTGAAGAGTTCAAGAAGCCTTGCATAGTCTGAACTCACCTCTTTTTGACTTTCTATCGGCAAATCATAAAAAGAGGCTGCCAAGGCTGTACTTGCACGGTGCTCAAGACCGCCATAAAGATTTTCCAACAGATTTAAAAAGAAGGTATAAGAGGCAAAAGGCGCCTGATGCGTTTCAGGTTCAAAAAAGGCAATGACTGTTTCTGCGCAGCGCTTAACGTCACAGGCCAGACGTTTTCTGTCAAAAGGCGGGACTTTTCCGCTTAAAACGATTCGGTGCGGCACATCAAACGCTTTAAATTCAATTGCTTCCCATGGACCGACTTCCATCGGCATGTCGATTAACTCATCGTAGTCCCGCGCTTGATAGATACCGAAACCGTCTGCATCGGTTTTAACGGGCGTGAGTTCCGTCGCCACTTTCCAGTCACGGACAGCTTGAGGCTTTTTAATACAAAGTTCAATCGCTTCAGATTCACAGCCCAAAGGACAGAGGCAAAGGCTTGAAAATGTCAGAAAAGCTCTTTCGGTATCCAAATAGGCTCGTCTGACAGAAGGGTCTTGCGCAAAAACTTCATAGCGAATAGAGAGTTTTCGCTCTTTGTCGCCCACGTGGACCCGCCACGTGCTTTTATCAATTTTGATTGCAGGAAGAGACGTTGAGCCGCTAAAGACTTTCATCGTCTGAATTTCTGCGGCCATATCACGAACCATGTAACTGCCCGGAAGCCATGCGGGCAGCCTCAGCAAAAGTTCATCTCGGGCACGCAGGCTTAGCTCTACAAAAAAAGTTGCCGATGATGGAGCAAGTTTTACCGTATAACTAAGCATTTTCCTTCTCCCAGAAAGCTAACCCGAGATGCTTCTTAATTATTCGTTCTTTTCACCTTCGACGGGCAAATCGAACCATTCTTCCACTTCGTCGTCTTCAGTTGTTTCGATTGCTTGGGCGGCATCTTCTGCCGGGGCCTGAAACTCTTCTTTTTCTTCGACTTCTTCGGCTTCTTCAGCTTGAGGCGTCTTTTGAGATTCAAGGACAGCCTGCTTCATTGCGTCTTCACCCATAATGCCGGCTAAAGCAATCAGGTGGCGCAAAGCAGCGTTTACTGCTTCGCTCGTGCCAAATACGCGTGCGACATCGGCATCCAACGTAATCAGAGCGTTTCTGCTCGGAGCACTTTGACGGCGCTCGACGTTTCCGCGCCCTGCCATCGCAGCACGGGCTCTGGGACCGGAGCGGACTCCGAAATATTGATCGGAAAAGTCATCACGGCGACGGCTGAAACCGCCTTTTCTGTCATCGCGGCGGCGGTCACGGCGTCCGTAACCTTCGTCACCGCGTCCGAAACCATCTTCGCGACGGTCAAAACGGCGATCCGAGCGACGCTTAAAATTGTCACGGCTCTCAAAACGACGATCAGATCGACGCGGACGATCCTCAAATCCGAAATCATCACGATGGCTGCCTGATTCTTCCCAAGGTTTACGCATTCTTTATTTTCCTTTTGTAAAACGCGCTTTGTAATCAATCGGTTGCGCGCAGATGTTATTGAAGTTTGGCGCGATCTTAGCAGAAAAAGCCCGAGAAAACGCGAAGCAAACATTAATATTTTCTTTCATCTTTGTGAAAACATTTGCTTTAAAGCACACTTTCGACTCGCTAACTTCAGTACACTATGAATTAGGAAGGGAAGAGAGCCATCTTCCCACTCTTACTCATAACCACAACAAGAAGAGGGTTATTTATGGCACAAGCATTACAAGTTACATTCCATGGAATCAGCCGTTCAGAAGCGGTAGAACAAGCGGTTCAAAAAGAATTAAATGATTTAGGTAAATTTGACCGCAACCTGGGTCCCTGCCACGCCACCATTACTCAGGAAGGACACCAGACAATGGGCGCCTATACTGTGCGCGTCACGATTGTCGCCTCCGGTAATGACCTCGTGGTCTCCCGCACCAACACCGACGTGATGCTTGCCATTCGGGAAGCCTTCGATACGTTGCGCCGCTCGGTGAAAGATGCCGCCGAAAAACTTCGCGGCCATTAATCATTACTAACTGATATTGAGGGGATCTTTAAAAAGATCCCCTTTTTTCTGCGCTACACTTATGCGGTCTCACAATTTTTTCGTCAAAGGAATTTAAAAATGGCCTGCATTGCTCGCATTGAAGAATTAGCGCCTGAATTCACCCGCATTCGCCGTGAATTCCACGCTCATCCTGAACTTAGCAATCAAGAATTTGAAACTGCCAAAACCATTGTCCACTACCTCACAGAATGGGGTATTGAGGTGCACACCGGAATCGGCGGCACGGGCGTGGTCGGCGTTCTTAAAAACGGCACGGGCACAAAACGCATCGCGCTTCGCGCTGACATGGATGCCCTCCCTATTACAGAAGCCAATCACTTTGCACACGCTTCTAAAAATGTGGGCGTGATGCATGCCTGCGGCCACGACGGTCACGTGACAGGACTCCTTCTTGCTGCCCGTTACCTTGCTGAAACCAAGAACTTTAACGGCACCGTCAATTTTGTCTTCCAACCGGGCGAAGAAGGCGGCTTTGGCGCTCAGCACATGATTGCCGATGGCCTCATGGAAAAGTTCCCTGCAGACTTTTATCTTGGCTGCCACAATTGGCCCGAAACCCCGGCTATGAAAGTCGGTATCAATAAAAAAGCCATGATGGCTAGCGGCAACGTTTTCAGAATTGATGTTTACGGACGCGGCTCTCACGGCGCAATGCCCAATTTGTCCAAAGACCCGGTCTTTACTGCCATCCAAATCTGCCAGGCGATTCAAGGCATCATCACCCGCATCAAGCGCCCGATTGATCCGGCCGTATTGAGCATTTGTAAGATTGAAGCCGGCACCGCTTATAACGTGGTGCCCGACCATGCATCGATTTTGGGTACGACGCGCACGTTTGATAATGAAGTGACAAACCTCATTGAACGTGAACTCGATCAAATCAGCCGCTGCGTGGCCGAAGCTTTTGGCGCAGAAGCTAAACTCAGCTTTACGCGCCAATACTCTCCGGTGATTAACACCCCTGAATGCGTTGACCGCGTGCAGGATGCCGTTCGTGAACTTTTCGGTGAAGAAAGACTGCATGAACAGGAACCCGTCATGCCTTCCGAAGACTTTGCCGATTACCTTGAAACGACTCCGGGCGCTTTCTTCTTCGTGGGCTCGGGCGACGGCTCTCACCGCTTGGAAGGCCACGGTGACGGTCCGTGCTTGCTTCACAACTCTTCTTATGACTTCAATGACGCATGCCTGCCGATTGCCGCCAGCGTCTTTGCCAAAGTCGCAGAAAACTACCTGCGGTAAACTTTAGCCGTTATTCATTTCCCGATCCCCTCGATTTTTTGAGGGGATTTTTTATCCGTTTGCACATAAAAGTCCAAAAAGTTCGCCATTTCTTGAGCTTAAAATTTCCTGTCGTTGATGATTTACGATTTTGGAGCGTGCAATGCGGATTTTGATTGCTTTGGGTGGAAATGCACTTTTAAAGCGCGGCGAGGCGATGGCTTATGAAACAGAACTCAACAATGTCCGAAAGGCCTCGCACCAAATCCTCTCTCTTTACCGAAATAACGAATTAATTATCACTCACGGTAACGGCCCTCAAGTCGGCCTCATCGCTTTGCAGCAAGAGGCATTTAAAGACGTCACTCCCTATCCCTTAGATGCCATGGGTGCTCAATCCATCGGGCTTATCGGCTACATGATTCAAAAAGAGCTCACCGGGCTTTTGGGGGCAGACTCTAAAATCGCAAGTGTTTTGACACAAACAGAGGTTCTCCCTGATGACCCGGCTTTTACCCATCCGACCAAACCCGTGGGACCTGTTTATGACAAAATCACGGCAGATCAATTAGTCAAAGATCACGGCTGGAGCATGGCCCGAGATAACGATCATTATCGCCGAGTCGTTGCAAGCCCCGATCCCAAGCGCATTTTGGGGCTGTCGGCTCTGAAGACCTTGGTTGAAAGCGGACACTTAGTCATCTGTTGCGGCGGAGGCGGTATTCCGGTCTATTTCGGAAAAGATGGAGAACTTCTCGGTGCCGAAGCGGTTATTGATAAGGACCTGGCTTCTTCGCTTTTAGCCTCTTCTCTTAGTGCCGATCTTTTTATCATCGCCACTGACGTTAAGGGCATTTATCATCATTGGGCCCAGCCCGATCAAAAACTGATCAGACAAACCTCTCCTTCATTTCTGAGAAAAGAGCATTTTGCTGCGGGCTCCATGGGCCCCAAAGTGCAAGCTGTATGCCGCTTTGTCGAAAAAACCGGACGCACAGCAGTGATCGGTTCCCTGGAAGACATCAATGACCTGGCTCAGGGGCGTGCCGGGACCCGCGTGGGCCCCGATCTTGAAACGGTTTTTGCGTCTTAAATGGGGTAGCCCACTGTAAAAGCCAAAATCGTCTCTGAAGTCTCCGGCAACTGCATCGCCACTCTTAATGTTTCATGATTCAAAGACGCTCTGATGCAGCCTGCCAATCCCAGCGCTGTGCAGGCCAAGTAGGCATTTTCTGCCATTGCTCCGGCGTCAACACTTAAAGTGGTGGCAGGAAGTTCCGGAGCTTTTGCGTGATTCGCCACAAAAATAATGCTGACGGGAGCTTTGCTCACCCACTCGGGTTGATGAGTTGTAGAGTCAACTCTGACGTCTCGCTCTGAAATTTTCTCCAACGCATGCTCTTGAGCCACATAGTGCCAAACACCGTCAGCCCGCAAAACATAAGCGTCTACGGCTCTCATGTCTCTAGCCGAAGGCGCCGTGCGTTTGCCGTCTTCGGAAGTGATTCCTGAGCAGGCCCAAAGAAGTGTCGCAAGCATATCATCGGCTAGCTCTGCGCTTTGACAGCAACGATTGGTCCGTCTTTTTTCCAAAGCCTCTCCCAACGAAACGGTCAGGGGCAGTCTGTCAGGCAATTTTTTCAGCATTTCCTAAACCTTTTAAGCATTTGACTGTCTTTCAGGGTAGTCCTTTTTCTATCGATTTGAAAGAAAAAAACGATTGGTTAAACACTTTCGCACTATTAAAATTCATCTGGTTCAAAAAATCTTTTGAGTGACTGACTTTTCTTTTGCGAGCGCTTCAATGGATCAAAACATCAAAATCTTCGGTGCAAAACAGAACAATTTAAAAAATCTTGACGTTGAATTTGAAACCGGAAAAATCACGGTTGTCACCGGTGTTTCGGGCTCGGGTAAGAGTTCCCTGGTTTTTGATACCTTGTACGCCGAAGGTCAGCGCCGCTATGTTGAAACGTTCAGTCCCTATGCCCGGCAATTTTTAGACCGTATGGATCGCCCGCAGGTCGAGCGCATCGAAGGCGTGCCGCCTGCTATCGCCATTGACCAAACCAACCCAGTCCGTACCTCCCGCTCAACCGTGGGGACGATGACGGAAATCAATGACCATTTAAAGCTCTTTTTTGCCAGAGAAGCCCGACTTTACTGTGCCCGATGCGGCAAGCTCGTTCATGCCGATACCCCGGCAAGTGTTTACGAAGCCTTAAGTACCTGGAGTCAGGAGCTCTCCGACCCGCGCTTATATATTCTCTTTGATGTTGCCGTGCCTGAAAAAATGACGGCAGAAGAAGTCTCCGAGGGGCTCACGGCTCAGGGTTTTACCAAAATTTATCGGGAAAAAACCGTCAACGGCAAGCATTTTCTTGAAGTGATCGCTGACCGTTTCCGCTTTTCAAAAGCCGAGAAAAGCCGCGTGATTGAAGCCCTTGAAAACGCTTTTAAGTTCGGTAGGGGCGAATTAGCTGTCGTTGCTCAAACGGATGAAAAAGAAATCATCCGACACTTTTCTAACCGGCTGTCCTGCGCTGACTGCGGCATTGATTATCAAAAGCCGACCGATGCGACTTTCAGTTTCAACTCTCCCCTTGGCGCTTGTGAAACCTGCAGGGGTTTCGGGCGCGTGATCGGCGTTGACTACTCATTGGTGATTCCCGATGAGTCTTTGACGCTTGAGGGCGGCGCTATTAAACCGTGGAATACCAAAACCAACGAAGAATGTCTCAAAGACATGAAGCGTTACGCCAAGCGTGACGGCATCCGCTTAAATGTCCCCTATCGGGATCTCACCGAAAAGGAAAAAAAGTGGGTGATTGAAGGTGAGCCAGGCTGGAGCGGAAAGTGGACGCGGCAATGGTACGGCGTCAAGCACTTTTTTGAGTGGCTTGAGAGCAAAGCCTACAAGATGCATGTGCGGGTGCTTTTGTCTCGCTACAGAAATTATCAGGAGTGCCCGGACTGCCACGGAGCACGGCTCAAACCCGAGGCGCTTTTGTGGCGGGTCGGTTCAGCAGAAGCTGCCCATAAAGCCACGGAAGGGTTTGAATTTAAGCGCCACAAGCCCTCGATTTGCACCTACTCTGATGAGGTTCTCAACGCTCTGCCGGGGCTTAATTTATATGATCTCATGCGCCTGCCCTTATCCAGACTTCTGAGCTTTTTTGAAGTACTCGAAAAAGAACCCATGGACGAAGCGGGCAAAATGGTGGTCGAAGAAATCCTGACTCGGCTGCGCTACCTCGTTGACGTAGGAGTCGGTTATTTAACGCTTGAGCGCCAAAGCCGAACGCTTTCAGGCGGCGAAGTGCAGCGTGTGAATCTCACGACAGCTTTAGGCACGTCGCTTGTCAACACGCTTTTTGTGCTTGATGAACCTTCCATCGGTTTACATCCCCGTGACATGGACCGCATCAATCGGGTAATGCAAAAACTGAAAAATTCCGGCAACACCATAGTCGTCGTCGAACACGATCCACAGGTGATGCTTGCGGCAGACACGCTCTTTGATATGGGGTCCGGGCCCGGTGAAAAGGGCGGAGAAATCATCTTTAAAGGGACGCCAACCGAAATTCTTAAAGCCGATACGCTCACGGCTCACTACCTGTCGGGTAAAGAAAAGGTAAGCAGTCAGAAAAGCCAGAGAAAGTTCACCAAGAAAACACCTGCTATTGAGCTTAACGGTGCCCGTGAACACAATCTCAAAAGCATTTCGGTGCGTTTCCCGATCGGTGCACTCTCTGTTGTGACCGGTGTTTCAGGCTCGGGCAAATCGACACTTATTGAAAACATTTTGGTGCCGGCTCTTTATAAAGCCAAAGGGATGCCCACTGAGTCACCCGGCTATTTTGAGTCATTAAAGGGTGCCGATCTCATGGAAAACATTCACTACGTCGATCAGTCCCCGATCGGCAAGACCACACGCTCCAATCCCGCAAGTTATGTGGGAGCATTTGACGCGATCCGCAATCTTTTTGCTCAAACGGATGCAGCCAAAGCCCGTGAATACAAAGCCGGTACATTCAGCTTTAATTCCGGCGACGGCCGCTGCCCCGTGTGCGGTGGAAACGGCTTTGAGCATATTGAAATGCAGTTTCTCTCGGACGTGTACCTGCGCTGCTCGGCCTGTAACGGCAGCCGTTATCGTCCGGAAATTCTTGAAATCACGATTGAGCGGGACGGAAAGTCGCTCAATATCGCCCAAGTCCTGGATCTCTCGGTGTCAGAGGCCTGCGAATACTTTAAAAATGATTCGGCAGTGGTCTCTAAATTAGAACCCCTGCGCAAGGTGGGCTTAGACTACATCAAACTCGGCCAGCCGGTGCCGACCCTCTCGGGCGGTGAAGCCCAGCGCTTAAAGATTGCAGGCTTTTTGGCTCAAAAAAATTCTCAGGCAAGCAAAAACGATCTTTTCATTTTTGATGAACCGACAACCGGCCTTCACTTCGATGATATCGATAAACTCATGCAGTCTCTGCAGGAACTGATTGACCGGGGCAACACCGCCATTGTCATCGAACACAATCTCGATGTCATCAACTGCGCTGATTGGGTAATTGATTTGGGACCGGAAGGCGGTGACGCAGGTGGCGAGGTAGTCATCCAGGGAACGCTTGAAGATTTAATCGAAACCGAGCGCTCTTACACCGGCCAGGCACTCAAAACCTATCGCAAGACGCTCGCGGGCGGCGACATTACCCGCTACTTTACAAAAGAAGCTCAAAGCCGCAGTGATGAAAAGGCTGTTGTTGCTCCAGCTAATGACGTCATTGCCATTAAAGGCGCAAAAGAGCACAACTTAAAAAATATTTCTGTCGATATTCCCCATGACCGCTTCACAGTTGTGACCGGAGCCTCGGGGTCAGGGAAATCCACTTTGGCCTTTGATATTGTGTTTAAAGAAGGTCAGCGCCGTTATCTGGAATCCTTAAATGCTTATGCCCGCTCAATTGTGCAGCCTGCAAGCAAACCCAATGTGGATTCCATCACCGGTATCGCTCCGACTGTGGCGATTGAACAGCGAACGTCGCGCGGCGGCCGCAAGTCAACGGTTGCGACAATGACTGAGCTTTATCACTTCATGCGTCTCATTTTTGTGAAGCTCGGCCATCAATACTGTCCGGACTGTAATGTCGAAGTGGAGCCCAAGTCTTTCCCCGCCATTGTTTCAACTGTCATGAGCCGCTACAAGGGGCAAAGCGTACATGTCATGGCGCCTCTTGTGAGTAAACGCAAGGGGATTTACACCGATCTTGCGAAATGGGCAAACAAAAAGGGCTACCCTCAGCTTTATGTTGACGGGAAATTTGTGAGCACAGAAAAATTCCCGAAACTTGCCCGCTACAAAGACCATACGATTGAATTGCCCGTAGCTCGAATCGATGTCAGAGTCGATGATGAAAAGACGCTCAAACGGGTGCTGCAGGAAGCCATTACGATCGGCAAAGGTGTTGTGACCGTTTTGGATGAGGAAAATTCCGAAACCATTTTCTCAACGCATCGCGCCTGCCCCATCTGCGGACGAAGCTTCCCGGAACTCGATCCCCGGCTTTTCTCTTATAACTCCTCCATGGGGTGGTGCCCGACGTGTTTTGGCACCGGCCTTTTAATCGAAGGCTTTGATGAAACGGCCACGGGAGAAGAACGGGTTTGGGCCGATGTTCAAAGCGAGCCTTGCCCGACCTGCCACGGAGAGCGCTTAAATGAAGTCGCAAGAGCCGTTCGCTTTGCGGGGCTCAATATCGCCCAGATGGCGCACATGACGGTCACAGAAGCTTCAGCGTTTTTCAAAAAGCTGAAACTCACGGGGCGCGAAGCCGATATTGCCGAAGATGCACTCAAAGAAATTCGGCTGCGTCTGCAATTTTTAGAAAAAGTGGGCTTAGGCTACTTAACGCTTGACCGCTCCTCTCCCAGCCTATCGGGGGGCGAAGCGCAGCGCATTCGCTTAGCCTCTCAATTGGGCAGCAACCTTCAGGGCGTCTGCTACATTCTCGATGAACCGACAATTGGGCTTCACCCGAGAGACAACCGGCTGCTTTTGGATTCTTTAAAAGCACTCGTGAAAAAAGGCAATACGCTTTTAGTGGTTGAGCACGATGAAGAGACGATTCGTGAAGCCGATTATGTGATTGACGTGGGTCCCGGAGCGGGTGTGAGAGGCGGCGAAATTATCGCAACGGGCAGCGTTAAAGACATTATGAAAAATAAGCGTTCTTTAACCGGACGTTACCTTTTAAAGCCCATTGAGCACACCTTTATTCCCAAACGGGCTGTGGACAATGACACTCAGTGGCTTAGCATTGAAAAGCCGAGGCTCAATAACCTTAAAGCCAATGAGATCCGTATTCCGCTCGGACGCCTTACTGTACTTACCGGGGTCTCGGGCTCAGGCAAAAGCAGTTTTGCTCGAGGGGTGCTGCTGCCCGTCTTAAGCGAAACGCTATCGGAGAAAAAGCCTTGCAAAGGAGCGCTTTGCGAAGCCATTCACGGTTTTGAAAATGTCGACCGAGTGCTCGAAGTGGACCAAACTCCGATCGGCAAAACGCCTCGCTCGTGCCCGGCCACTTATATCGGCTTTTTAGATGCCATTCGCAGGGTTTTTGCCGGCACTAATGAGGCACAGGCAAGGGGTTACGGCATTTCACGGTTTTCATTCAATATGAAGGGCGGACGGTGCGAGCTTTGCGAAGGACAAGGCGTTCGCACAATTGAGATGAACTTCCTGCCTGACGTGAAAATCCCCTGCGAGGCCTGCGGCGGTCTTCGCTACAACACGCAAACGCTTGAAGTGCTCTGGAAAGGTAAATCCATCGGGCAGATCCTTGCGATGGATGTTGATGAAGCGGTTGACTTTTTCAGCACTCAACCCTCGATTGCTCACGCGCTAAAACTCATGCAGGACGTGGGGCTCGGATACCTCAGTCTGGGGCAACCTTCGCCTACACTTTCCGGAGGTGAAGCTCAGCGCATCAAACTTGTCACCGAACTCATTAAAGCCCGCGATGATATTAAGCGCCGAGGCTACAGAGTGCCCAGAACACTCTATGTATTGGATGAGCCGACGGTCGGTCTTCATATGGCCGATGTTGAAAAGTTAATTGCCGTGCTGCATAGGCTAGTCGACGCCGGCAACACGGTAGTTGTGATTGAGCACAATCTCGACATAATGGCTCAGGCCGATTGGATCATTGATATGGGACCTGAAGGCGGTGTTAACGGAGGTGATGTTGTCGCAAGCGGTGCACCATCAGAAGTGATAAAAACTACCTCGCACACAGCTCAAGCTTTAGCAGCTTTTAAGCGCGAACACGACAAAATTAAAAACCGCTCTAAATAGAGTACAGAAAAATCCTATAGTCCACTATGGAATTTTTCTATAGTGGACTATAGATTTTTTCATTTCTCTTTGATACCATCAAAGTCAATCCATCCATTTTTTTCTGCTGCAAAAATATGTATCTGCCAAGAACTGTCGAAAAAGAAATTCCTCAGCTGTGCAAAAATTTCAAAGTCCTGTTGGTGACAGGAATGAGGCAAGTAGGAAAAAGTACTTTACTGCAGCATCTGTCGGAAGCTGACAGGGGGTATGTGTCTTTAGATAACTTTGATGATTTAGACCTGGCAGAACAATCTCCCGGTGCTTTTTTTCTTCAGCACCCATTGCCTCTATTTATTGACGAAATTCAACGTGTTCCCAAATTGTTTCGCCAGGTAAAGTTCGAAGTCGATAAAAAAAGCGATAACGGTCAGGTTTGGTTATCAGGCTCTCAGCGCTTTTCACTCATGAAAGGGGTCGGGGACTCTTTAGCCGGCCGAGTTTTCGAACTCCACTTAATGCCATTGAGTATTTATGAAAGAGAGGGAAAAGGCGAGTTGCAGCAGCCCTACCTTCCCAGTGCGACGCCGTCCGGGAATCTGACTCAATGCGCGACTGAAAAATTATGGGAAATTATTTGGCAGGGAGCTTGGCCTGCGTTAATGGGTAAGAGTGCAAAAGAGCGGGAACAATATTTCGAAGCCTTTATATCGACTTTTCTGGAAAGAGATATCAAAACGCTAGGCAATGTCGATAAGCTTCGCGAATTCAGAAAGTTCATCTTGGCCCTTGCTCTCAGAACCGGGCAGGAATTGCGCTTAAATAAACTGGCAGAAATGACCGGAGTCACGGAGCTGACCGTTCGTCGATGGCTTTCAGTCGCAGAGACAAGCGGGCTGGTCTACCTGTTACCTCCGTTTTCGAGTAACACTTCTAAAACTTTAACCAAGTCCCCTAAGGTTTACTTTACCGATACCGGTCTGGCTGCCTATTTATGCAAGTTTTCAACACCGCAGGAGATGCAAAAAGACACGAACGCCGGTGCCTTTTTTGAAACATTCGTCATAACCGAAATCCTTAAAAGCTGGCGCCACAACGGACTGGAGCCTGATTTTTACTATTATCGGGACGCTAAAAAACAGACAGAAATTGATCTCATCATTCATAGAAAGGGGCTCTATCACCCCATCGAAATTAAGATGACCTCGCATCCCAAAATTGACATGATCAAACATTTTTCTGAATTGAGCTCTATGGGAGTATCCGTGGGAATGGGGGCCGTTATCTGCAACTGCGAAACTCAACGCTTTTTAGCAGACAACGTCGTTGCTCACTCAATTTGGCAAATCTGATCTCAAACAGAAAGATCCCATAGTCCACTATGGAATTTCCCTATAGTGGACTATGGTTTTTTTGACCTCTTTGATAGGCGCCCTAGGGAAAATATTCAAATCGCCTTTTCTTTTCGTTGATAGAATGTTCAATTGAGTATGGTCTTTGATGGAAACGGCTCTCTTTATTGAAAGCCCAATCTTTTTTAGATCGTGCTTGTGCTCTAATCAATAAAACGAAAACTTCGAGGATCCATTATGTCTAAGAAACTCTCTGCGCTTCTGGCAGGGCTGGTTGTGCTTTCTGTTTCGGCAAACGCCGCTGAACTCAATGCCTACACCATCATGCCTGAGAAGTATGCGTCCCAAATCTTTGCCCAATTCACAAAAGACACAGGAATTAAGGTGAACTTCCTTCGCTTCTCTACGGGTGAAGCGCTAGCAAGATTAACGGCTGAAAAAGGTAATCCTCAAGTTGACGTCTTATTGGGCGGACCGGCAGACATGTACGCCGCAGGCATCAAGGAAGGTATTTTGGAAGCTTATCGCCCGGCCAACTCCGATGCGATTTCTTCTGCTTACCGCGATCCCAATAACTACTGGACCGGTATCGGTTTGATTCCTCTTTGCTTCCTCTCCAATACCAAATTCTTAGAAAAGAACAAGATGCCGGCGCCGACCAAGTGGGCCGACTTGCTCGATCCGCGCTACAAGAACAACCTCCAGATGGCCGATGCTCGTACATCGGGCACCGCAACAGAGCGCATCTATTCGCTCGTCAAAGTCATGGGCGAAGACGAAGCCTTTAAGTTCCAAAAGAAGATGAATGCCAACGTTCAGATGTACACAAAGAGCGGTGCGGGCGGCGCAATGCCGATTGCAACCGGTCAGTGTGCAGCCGGCATTTTCTACATTGTGGACGCTTTGGATATTCAGCAACAAGGCTATCCCGTGACGATTACCTATCCTGAAGACGGTGTGAGTTTCGGCATCGAAGCCACCGGCGTCGTTAAGGGCGGCAAGAACAACGCTGAAGCCAAAAAATTTGTTGACTGGGCAACGTCCAAGAAATTTGCTGAATTTATCGTTGCCAATAAGATCAACTACGTGCCGACACGCAATGACGTGAAGACCAGCAACCCCATCTTAGATCTCACCAAGATCAAGACCATCTCGGTAGATGTGACCTGGAAGGGTGAAAAGCGCAAAGAATTCACCCAACGCTGGATCAATGAAGTGATCAAATAATTTCACGCATTGACGCTTAAAACTCCGGAAATAGGGTCACAAAATGCTTGATCCTATTTCCGGCATGTGTATTTTCTGTCGGTTACATTCTCCATGAGTTCGTCCGCATCCTCTGCCAATAAGGACATGGTCACACGGCTTACGGTCGTTATGCTCTGGCTTTTGCTGGGTGTATTTGTCCTTTATCCGCTCTGCCGCTTATTTGCCATGACTTTCTGGGTCGATGGCAGCTTCACCTTTGCCAATTTGCGCCCCTTCCTGGATAACTGGTATGACAGACAATCGGCTGTCAACAGTATCCTTTTAGGCTGCTCGGTCGGTGTAGCAGGCACTGCGCTTGGATTTATTTTTGCTTTTGTCACCACGCGCTTAAATCTGCCGACGTGGCTTAAATTTGCGTTGAGCGCCATTACGATTCTGCCTCTGATTTCTCCGCCCTTTACGAGCAGTATTGCCCTCACCCTTTTACTGGGTCCCAACGGCATGGTGCTGCAGTTTTTCGGGCTGGATAACTTTAATTTTTATGGTTTCTGGGGAACATTTATTTCTGAAACGCTCACCTTTTTCCCCGTTGCCTTTATGACAATTTCCACGATTTTGGCTCGAATTGATCCCAATCTGGAAGATGCCGCTTATTCATTGGGCGCCTCAAGCTCTGAGGTTTTCAGAACCGTCACTTTACCCTTGGCCGCACCCGGCATTGCCAATGCTTTCCTTTTGGTTTTTTCCTGTTCTTTGGCAGACTTTGCAACGCCTCAGGTTTTGGGCGGTCACTCATTCCCCGTGCTGCCTACGCAAGCCTACCTGCAGATTACCGGTATGTATGACTTTAAGGGCGGCGCTGCGCTTTCTTTCATGTTGCTTATTCCCGCTCTCGTTGTCTACGCACTGCAGCACTACTGGGTAAGCAAAAAGAGTTTCGTCACTGTTAGCGGTAAGGCCGGCGGCAAGAGCAGTATCAAGGGACCGGGCTTTGCCTTAACAACGATTATGGGCAGTGTCGTGGCTATTGTTGTTGCCTTTATCATTGCTATTTATGCTGTGATCCTCGTGGGGTCGCTCGTGAAGGTGTGGGGCGTTAACAACACGATTACCCTTGATAACTACCAATACGTACTCACGCACGGCATGAAGGCGATTAAAGACACGTTGATCATTGCCTGTATCGGTACGCCTTTGGGCGGCTTACTCGCTGTTCTTGTGGGTTATGTCACCACGCGCCTTAAAATTCGCGGACACAAGACGCTTGAAACCGTCTCGCTTTTAAACTACACGCTGCCCGGTACCGTGGTCGGTATCGCTTACATCATTGCCTTTAACGATAAGCCGATTGTTCTCACCGGTACGATCTACATTTTGATTGCAGCCTACCTCTTTAGGTATTCGTCTGCCGGTATTCGTAATGTGATTGCCGCTTTGACGCAGATTGATCCTTCCATTGAGGAGGCGAGCCGAAGTCTGGGCGCAGGATCAACGCGAACCTTTATCTCGATTACGATTCCGCTTGTGCTGCCTGCGATTTTGGCCGGTATGAAGTATCTCTTCATTCACTCCATGACGGCTATCAGTGCCACGATTTTCCTGGTATCGGTTAACTGGACACTGATTACGACACGCATTCTTGAGTGTATGACCGAGCTGCAGTTTGCTCAGGCCTGCGCGTTCTCAGTGATCTTAATTCTGCTCGTTTTTGCAGCCTCAGGCACGATGACGCTGCTAGCAAAAGTACTTTGCCGTAACGGCGACAATATTGGAGCCTAATAAATCATGTCCGTCTCACTTACTTTGAAAAATATCTCTCGCCGCTACGTCAAGGACAATGAAGAGTTCATGGCGGTCAATAACGTAAACCTTGAAGTTATCCCGGGTGAATTTTTAACGTTCCTGGGTCCCTCGGGCTGCGGCAAAACAACGACCCTGCGTATGATCGCAGGCTTTGAAACCCCAACAAGCGGTCAGATCCTGATGGATGGAGTGGACATCACGAATGTTCCTGCCAATGAGCGCGGTTTGGGATTTGTGTTTCAGAACTACGCACTCTTTCCCCATATGAAGATCTTTGACAATGTCGCCTATGGGCTCAAAATTCGAGGTGAAACCGGAGAAAGTGCCGTGAAAAAAGTGCGTGAAGCGCTCGATATGGTGGGATTAACCAAAGAAGAGCAGCGTTATCCGAATCAGTTGTCGGGCGGTCAGCAGCAGCGCGTTGCCTTAGCCCGCGTATTGGTACTGCGCCCCAAGCTTTTGCTCATGGATGAACCGCTTTCAAACCTTGATGCAAAGCTTAGGCTTCATATGCGCACGGAAATCCGCCGCATCCAGAAAGACTTGGGCATTACGTGCCTATACGTGACGCATGATCAAAAAGAAGCCCTCACCATGTCTGACCGCATCATGGTGATGAATCGAGGGCATATTGATCAATTAGGCACTCCAATGAAGCTTTACGAGGACCCGGCTACTGCCTTTGTCGCTGACTTTATCGGTCAGGCGAATTTGATCCACGGAAAACTTGAAAGTATTGACGCTCAGGGGATGGGGCATTTTACGGTCGGCGGGCAAACACTTTGCGCCCGTATGGGTCAGCAAAATCCTCCTGCTGTCGGAGAAAACGCTTTGTTAGTCGTTCGACCTGAAAACCTTCGAATGAACGAAAAAGAAAACGGCATTGCAATGCGCATTGTTAATCGTCTTTTTGAAGGTGACCGCATTGACTATCACGTCGTCTTGGAAGGAAGCGGACAAGAAAAAACCTTCAGTATGTCTGTGCCATTTTTGCCCGGCACCGAAATTGTCGATACTGACACCACGGTCAATGTCTCCTTTAATCCGCAGGCAGGGGTCATCATTAAGGGTTAAAAATAGGCGCTCTTTTCAGCGCCCCTGAAGAAGTCCCCGGCCAAAACCGGGGACTGTCTTTACTCTTCAGTTAGAAGTTATAGCGAACACCTAAGTTAACACGCCACGGCTCTTCGATTTCTCCGCCCGTGGTATGTTCGACATCAGCGTAGAAGTATGTGCTGTCAGACACACTGACATTAGCACCGATGCCGAATTCACCCCACGTTCCGCCAAAGTCATTGCTGACCGTACGAGACATATGAGCGTTGCTGACCTTGACGTCCGTTTCGCCCATAAAGTCGTGCACGACGGAAGCTCTCACGTAAACATTGCCTTTATTGTCCGGGCATTGGATACCTGCCATGAAACCGGCTCGGGCAATGAACGAATCCGTTGATTGCAGTTCGTACTTACGATCGGCATAGCGGAAACTGTCCGAATCAATGTAGCTGTACGTAGCTTCAACCTGCGGTTCGATAAAGAGGTTATAAGGCATAGCAAATCGCCAACCGGCCTCTGCAGACAGTGACAGACCGATGTTATCCATCTTGCCGTCGTAGGCATTGCCATGACCGGTTAAGCTTCTGGCGCTTGCATCATTTTTAATGGAAGCCATGCGGCCGATAACGTCAATGTATTGTCCCTTATCTCCTAGCCATGTACCGTACATAGCCAAGCTGTATGTATCCAAATCGGCGCTGCCGCCATCAAAATCTGCATCACCCTTGGTGTAGCTAAACGCAGTACCGAAGCGGACATTATTTTCCGTGGGCATCGTATCGATACCGACCTGAATCATGTGGAAATCATTTTCCAGATCACCGTCGGACCACTTCAATTTACCGCCGTTGTAGCGCACCCATGCGCCGCTCTTATAAGGTGTTGCTCGAAGATCGCCCATGCGTTTGTAAAGATCGTTTAATTCGGCTCTCCAGGCAACAACAGGGAGATTGGCAACAGCGGTCAAAGTATTGTTCGTTTCATTGACTTCTTCCGTTTGGCTGAGTTTATTACCCTGGGCATCGTAGAGAGCTTCAATGCGACCGGTCATGTCATTGGCATCAATGACAACTTTCAAACCTTCGGTGCTCTCTTCACCCAGATCCATTGTTCCGGCCAAATCTGCAACACCCTGATCCACGCTGCTCATTGAGTTACCGTAAGTGGGATCGGAGCTTGTAACAGTTAAACCACTGCTCTTATTGGTCAAGATGGAGATCTGATTCGCTGCTGTATCGGCTACTTGGAACGTATTGTTGGCTCCCGTCATTTCCCCGATGCCAATTTGACCCCCGGCATCATTTCTAATCGTTGCCTGATTTCCTTTAAGGTGCTCAAACGTCAAATTCGTGAAGGCTCTTTGTTCTATTCCTTGGCTACTGGGTCCGTTATTAACGTTTTCAAGAACAGCGCCTTCCCCGAGTTCTACAGATCCGAATGCAACAGCACTCTCATCAAACTTTGTTGCGTTATCCAAAGTTACGATTGCTCCATCTGAAACCGCCATCTCCTTAATATTCAATCGGGCCGCTTCGGAGCTGTCGCCAAGACCGTACAATTCAATCAAAGAACTTCCATTGGCTTTCACAGAATTAATAGTCGCATTACCCGCCCAGGACTGAATCTTGCTTTCAGAACCCTCCATGGAAACTGCATTGACTCCAACTTCATCTGCCGTTTCACGAATACGAAGTTCGCCATCCTGCAGCGTAACCTGATTAACAGTGAATTCTTTCGTTTGCAGAGCAATCGTTGCTAAATCTTTCGCTATAAGTTCTTCAGCTTTAAAGTTTCCGTTAATAAAAGCCGCAGAATCTTTTTCTAAAGTTAAAGAACCGGTTGAGTCATACGTTCCATTAACTGTTAAGCGTTTCCCAATCAGAGATAAATTCTTTGTTACGTTTAATGTAGCCCCTTCTTTAACTAAACCGGTTCCGATGATTTGCCCATCATGAACAGTTAACTTGCCGGCGCTTAATTCCATTGCTGTATTCACAGTCAGATCATTAATGGAAATCTCATCCTTAGCATTGTTCAACCAAATAGTATCTGTTAGAACCGTTCCTAACTGTGCCTTAGAACCATTACCGTCTTTATGGAACCTGATATCGGGAGCGATTAAAGTACCGTTAACTGTAAGTGCTCCCCCTTTAACCAACACACTATTAACACTGCCTTTAACAGTTAAATCGCCTGTTACCGCTAAGTCACCGGAAGTAATTTCGACCTGTTCCTCAACTATCGCACTACCAACATCAACATCTGCTCCGCCAAGAAGGTTTAATTTATTAACTAACAGTTCACCGACATCTACATCATACTTTTCCGTTGAATTCTCTTTACCTACCGCAACTAAGTCTGCATCAAGCGTTCCAATCACAGATAACGAGGCATCGTTTGCTTGAACTCGGATTTCAGATTTCTTTGCGACGAAATCTTGAGTCACGTTTAGTTTACCTGCGTCAAGATAAACCTTTCCGTTTTCAACCGTTAATTTATTAACGGAAACTTCCGCTTCACCATACCCCTCTTGCTCTTGTATCCATAGAGCTCTATCACTACTATTTAATATTAATTCATCAATATTACTGACTTTGCCACTTAATAAATTTGTATATCCGTCAACACGAATCTGTCCGAAATTTGAAACCTGCCCACCCTCATCTACAAAGAATGCATAACCTGTATCGTACGTAATTTTTAAGTTCGTTTTATTCTCTCCAGACCCCTGAAGTTGAGCACCACGTACAACGTACATCTCATTTTTCTCAACGGTACCCTCCTGTAATGTAGTATCTGTTTTAACCACTTCAGAAGCAGTAACTAAATTCGGGGCGAACAGGGAAGCTATTGACAAAGACAGCAATGTCATTTGAAGTGATCGGGATTTCATACTTTCACCTATAAACTTAGATTGAAAAATAAAAAGTTATTTATGAGTCAATTGTGCCCCCCCCTAAAATTATTGTTTGATTGCTATCAAGCTATATTCAATTTGTCGAGTTAACGAGATTATTCGTTGTTTCCAAACAACTTTGAGAGATAGTAGATAAAAAAGAGCCCGATTTCTCGAGCTCTTAAAGATTAACGTCTTTCAACAAACCACATACCGATCACGGCCAAGACCATCATGCAGGCCGTGGGCACCATCGCCACGACCAAAGGCGGCCAAGTATTGAGCATCCCGACGTAAGAAAATAGATTGTTGATGGTGTAGAAAGCCAAACCGATCATCACACCGCCGAAAATCTTAATACTCACACCGCCTGAGCGTCGATTCATGTAAGCAAAGGGCATCGCAAGTGCGATCATCACCAAAATAGCGATCGGATAAAAAGCTTTATTCCATAGAGCGATTTCATAGCGCCCGGACTGCTGACGGCTTTGCTCAAGGTGGCTCACATAGCGTGAGAGCGAGCGCATAGACATGTTTTCGGGCTTTAGCATCATCACGCCGAAAATACTCGGATCGATTTCAGACCTAAACATCATCCGAGTGGGATTACTGATTAAGACCTGATCCATAATCGGCGTTTGTGTCAGGTTTTCCAATACAGGCAGCGAAGTATTCACAGCCTCCTGCAAGAGCCACCCCTGACGATCAACGTAATTACCCGTCTGAGCAGAAATCACACGCGTTAAACGCTGCTTTTCATCAAAATCGTAAATTCGCCAATCAATAGCTTCTTCCAGAGGCGTCATCTTCTGGATATTGATATAACGAACCTGAGGACCGTTGGGTGTCTCGATGGTTTCTCGCACCCAAGCTCCGGTATCTGATCCCCTGATATTCATTGTGGTGTGCTGAATGGTGGCACGATACTCTCGTGCGTAGGTATCAGACGATGGCGCAACGAATTCACCGAAGATATAGGTAAAGGCCACCAAAATAAGACCCGGCACCATCAAAATAGCTGCCAAACGAACGGGCGACAAACCGGCTACACGCAAAATCGTAAATTCAGAGCGCGCTGCCCACTGACTCATCACAAAGACAGTGCCTAAAAGTGCTGCAATCGGCATCACTTCATAGATGCGCATCGGAAGACTAAGCCCCGTGATAATAAACGCATCCAGAAGACCGTATCGGGAACCGATACGCCCCATTTGCCCCATCAGATCAAAAAAGGCAAATAAAGCAACAAGAGCCAAAAGGACAAAACCGGTTGCCTGCAAAATTTCTTTGGTTAAGTGGCGCGTAATAACCATCATGGTGCTATCTCCTTGAGCGCCAGTAACCCAACGTCATCCATACCGGAACCCAACGCTGCAGAATGGTTCGCCTTAAGAAAAGCACAACTGCAAAGAGTGCAAAGGCGCCATTAAGAACAATTCCGGCTGTAATTGGGTGCATTGTCCCTTGTTCAACCCAGGTAACAGCAACACTGATGCCGTTTAAATACAAAACGAAAAGCAGCAGAGCCACCACCATATTGAGACTTCTGCCCGCTCTCGGGTTAGTAAATGACAAGGGAATTGCAATTAAGATTAAATTCAAAGCTGCAAGGGGCCAGCAGATACGCCAGAGCAATTCACCCTGAGCTTCCCGATTGCTCTTTAACTGAGAAACAAGGAACGGCAAAGGCTGAGTGTCTACGTCTTGAAGCTGAATAGCGCTTTCGGGCTTGACATCCAAGCGGATACCATATGTTTTAAATTCTGTGATCCGATAATCGGGACTGCCGGCGTTGCCTTCATAGCGGCGCCCGTCGTGCAGAAGGACATAACGATCGCCCTGCTCATTGACTTTAATTTCACCGGTTTTTGCCATCAATACCATTTCAGAGTCGATAGCCGTTTCGGTTAAAAAGACGTTCTTGACCGTCAATCCGTCACTGGAGACTTCTTCAACAAAAAGAACTTGTCTACCGCCGGCAATTTCAATAAAACGGCCGGGAGACAGACGCTCAACATCGTCTCTTTGAGACCAGACTTCACGATTGAGCTCACTTTGACTCTTTGCCCAGGGAGAAATCACTAAGGAAAGCGCCGTGATTAACAAAATGATGGGAATGCTGAAGCGAAGAACCGGTCGGATCCAAGACACTAAACTGATACCGCCCGAAGAGAACCAAACCACCATTTCGCTATCGAGCCAGCTGCGCGATAAAGTCATTAAGACAGCGATAAATAAAGAAACAGCCAATAGCGGCGCAAGATTCACCAAGGCTTCATATACCACCATTTCCATGACGGTACCGCTATCGATACGACCGCCGGCAGCCAAACCCAAAATACGGACAAGCCCGATTGTGAGCACAATCGAGAAAATCACTGTAAATACAGCGCCTGCGGTATTAGCAAGTTCAGAGACGAGTGAACGTCTGAATATCATGCGTATTCCTTAGAACATAACAACTGGCATCTGTGATGCATTAACCTGTAGATTTTATCGCAGATTGGGTGCTTACACAGAGATTAAGCGCAAAAAAACGTATCTAACAGGTAAATAAAAAGCCTCGAGATCGAGCGATCCGAGGCTTTTTTAAATGGGGAGCCGGGCAATGTCCTACTTTCACTGGAAATACAACCAACTATCATCGGCGCTAAGGCGTTTCACTGTCCTGTTCGGAATGGGAAGGAGTGGGACCACCCCGCTATGGTCGCCCGGCTAAGCTTGCTGTCCGATCTGTTTACTTTCAAACAGACCCGACGAATTCTTTTCGGTGTCACAAAGCGTTCACGGTTTGTGTCTTGCAGTCTTGAGCTTTACTTTTTCTGAGCAACAAGCTGTACGGTTATAGGATCAAGCCTTACGAGCAATTAGTATCAGTTAGCTTAACGTCTCACAACGCTTCCACACCTGACCTATCAACGTCCTGGTCTCGAACGACTCTTCAAGGAGGTCTAGCCTCCGGGAAGACTTATCTTCAGGCAGGTTTCCCGCTTAGATGCTTTCAGCGGTTATCCCTTCCGGACATAGCTACCCGGCAATGCGATTGGCATCACAACCGGTACACCAGCGGTCCGTCCACTCCGGTCCTCTCGTACTAGGAGCAGCCCCCGTCAATCTTCCAGCGCCCACGGCAGATAGGGACCAAACTGTCTCACGACGTTTTAAACCCAGCTCACGTACCTCTTTAAATGGCGAACAGCCATACCCTTGGGACCGACTA